>OLQP01000168.1_pt1 | contig 65849 bp, 77 predicted proteins | sample 1643181 | NCBI WGS metagenome assembly OLQP01 (sample SAMEA3136710, study PRJEB25190) | human gut metagenome | biome: human gut; feature: human-associated habitat; material: faeces | place: Austria | collected 2013 | reverse complement strand
GGAACTCAACCGGAGCATCGCATCTTAGGAATGCTTTATATTTTTCCGAAAGTACCAGACGTTCAGTGCTCACTATCCACCACCACGCATCTGTTCCAGAATGTCATCAAGTTTCTTCTTCTCATCTTCCAATCCAGAAACTTCCAGTCTGTCTTTAAACATTCCAAGATGTCTGCCAAGGAGCTCTAAGGCTTTTTCTTTATCATTCAGCTTTAGTTCAATGCCAAACTTACCTTCTTTTATTCCAGTAATGGCTTTGATCTGCCGCTCTGTCAATCCGGCCGTATCCTTTATGATTACACAGTCATCTTTTATCTCTGCAAAATCAGTTGCCCTGGCAAATGCAATGGCTGCCAGTTCTTCCAAAACCCTGTCCTGTGTGATCTCGGTTCGTTTCTGGCGCTCTTCCATCCGTTCCTGGATATATGCCGCAACCTTGACATTTCTCAACATCCTGCTGCCAGCCTGGGCCGCTGTTTCATCCTTCTTTACAGACGGATATGCTACCTTGTAAGCCCTTGTGGCATTAAGATCTATCAGGTATTCGTCTGCAAATATCTTCTGTTTTTCAGTCACTCAGGCTCACCCTCTTTCTTTTATTCTAAAATACAGTCCTGCCAGCACCATACACGACAGCCGATTGCTACCGTGACGAAAGGAGGTGCGAACACTTACATACAGTGAATCCATGCCTAAAGTATGTATGCGCTGGTGCTGTGCACGCTGTACGAAAATTGGCATTAGAAAAGCACCCCGAAGGGTGCCTGTGTAATTTTTACAACATATTTCATTGATTTTTCTTTTTTAATTGTTTATAATTTATCATGTAACAAAGAAAGGAGATTATCATACAAGGAGGAAAAATCATGAACAACACAATCTTAGCGCTAGCTAAACATAGTGATTAAAGCATCATCTTGATTAATCCATACGATTTCTTCTTAGTTTGTTACATTATCCACTAAGCAAAATCTTTTATTACTTGGCTTTTAGGTATCCCCTAATGTAAGTCCAAAATTAGTAATAAAGGAGAAATCATATGTTGGAATTTCTCAAGATGATGCTCAACGTGGATTTTCTCTTGTTTCTTCTGGGCATATATTGGAATGACATTGCCCTTTACATTCAAAATTGGATTGCTAATTGCAGTCCTAAACGGTTCGGCTTTATAGCCGCCATATTTGTCTATATGTTTTTGAAACATCAATGGCAAGCACATACTAAGAAATAAGAGAACAGTAAAAGGCCGGACTAGCTACCCGGTCTTTTTCAATTTATACAGCTTTTCTTGCTCTTCAATCTGAGCACCACCAAAGATTGAAGAGCAATATTTTTCATCACCCTGGGGGATTTTAGGGAAAAGAGCCGCCGGCCTTTAAGCCTTTGGCTACATTCTCATCATACAACGAAATTTCCGAAATATCCGAAAAATCGTCATGTAATCTTCATTTTCTTTAAATAAGCATCCCTGATACACACTCTTGGGTAATCCTCATTGTGTGGCATGCCGATCTGTTTCGCAATCGCCTTCCAGGTCATGTTCTGCTTGTAGAACATCCGGAACACACATCTGGTCTGTCCATCCTTGATGTCATCAATCCACTGATCCATGGCCTTGACCTTCTCTTTCTTGTGCTCCAGAATCTTCTCCCGCCGGTCATACTTCTTCTGATCAAACCCAACAACGCTCTGTGGTCTGGGATAACCGGTCTGATAATCGAAGATCGTATCATTCCCCAGTCCAGCATCAGTATTCTTCATCATCAGAAGTTCCAGCTCCAGCACCGGTATCTCCTGTTTCAGCTTCCGGTACTTGTCCAACATCTCCCTGGTAACCTTAATCTCCATCAGTCTCCACCTCTAATTAATGACTGTAGCTTTATGTATGAAGGTGCCATGCAGAAACCTTTCTCGTCCTTCAAAAGGACACAGTGCTTATACAGCTCAATAACAGTATAGATTCTCTTTACTTTCTTAGCCGGCTTATGCTCTTCTTTGCACGTTTCAATGATCGCGATCTTCTGTCCACGTTTCAGGCCATGTTCCTTCTCACGTAACTGCTGCAGTTCTTCCCAGTGAGCTCCCTTCATAGCCTGTCCGGAAGTCGGATCCTGATACCCTTCATGATTCTTGTATGTCATTTCATCATCTCCTCTCATTCAAGTGGTAAGCCTACAAATAACGGCAGAATAAATGCAAATAAGCAACAAGGATTTTTAGTTGCAGATATTGCCGCAATCACTGCCATTGATGTACTAATCCACGCTACTGATTTTGCCATTGCTCGATTAAAATCCATTTTTCACCATCTCCTTAAACGTCTCTTCTGCTTCCTGACGGTTTGCATGTACAATCTCACGAACCTTACCATCCTTCAGGTAAAACACACTATTGTCAACAAGTTTCGGATAATGAAGTTCTTCCCATTCTTCCGGAAGGCTATCTGTAATAGCTGGGCAGTTCTTGTATAATATACACTGATTGCATGTCCCATCATCCGAAGCTTCCTGCTGTTTGCAGAACTGGATCAGCGTATTATATGCTGCCAGAGCCAACTCCGGCGTAATGTCCAGCTTCTCTGGTTCTACATCTTTGATATCGTATACTTCTATCATTCCACACACACCTCTCCAAAAAAGAAATCAGCCAAACGCTGTTCTTTACCAACATCGTCTTTAAAATAAAAGTCAGCAACATCACCATATCCTTCTACTTTATAGATTTCATATATTTTTCCAGGTGTTACATTTTGAACCTGTTCAACACCTGCAGTTCCATCAAAGAATTTCTTTACATGATCATTCTGTGCTATTCTTGCTTTAAAGTTTACATTATATTCTCCAGTAAACGGATGGCTATCTAAATCACTGTAATACTTATAATCATTCATGTCTGTTTCTCCTTTTCTTACGCAAATCTCAGTTGTCCGCCATTCTCTTCTTTCATCCTGTCCACTCGGCAGATAGGATTTCTGGTAGCTACACAAAGTTCTGGCAAATTACTTCTTACCAATGCTGCCGGTATCGGTGGACATACTGCATTCCCGCATCTTCTGACCTGTTCGCTTCTTGGATATTTCTTTCCAGTGTAATCATGATCAATTATGTAATCATCCGGGAAACCCTGGCATCCATACAGTTCGCTTGGCTCCAACATTCTAAGTCCAATGTCTACAATCTGATACTCTGTCCCGGCAATTACTACCAATCCAAAACGATCCTGTGCAGTTATAGTGTCAAGAGGCTCTTTTACACTCTGTCCTGTACCTGCTCCATAATATTTTGTCAGAAAAGCCCGTACCTCTCCAAAATGCCCCGGTGACGTTGTGATTGTGTGCAAAGGTTCTCTGAGATCCTGCCCCGTACCTGATTTATAGAATTTACTCAAAAACGATGTAACCAGCCCATATCTGTTTGAACTATCAACAGTCATAACCGGATCAGCTATTGTCTGTCCTCGCACCTCTCCCTGCACTGTTTCGGAATGATACTGAATCAATAACGGGCTGATTACACATTGCTGATTTCCGGTTGTAATGGTATGTATAGGATCTTTACAACTTCCTCCCGGATGATTTGTTGTATTGGTTCCCACATACGGTGCAAGCGTTGGTTCGACAATCCCATATCCGTGTTTTCCCGTAATAGTTGGCATTGGCTCTTTTATGTTGTTTGGTCTGCGCTTTCCACCGTGATTACACTGAACGATAAACGGCTCTGGATTCTCAAGAACAAACTTTTTCAGCCCTCTGGCAATTCGTTCCATTGTTTTTGGTGCAAGTGGTCTCACTGCACGAATACCATATTTTTCCTTGATCTGCTCAGATGTATCAAAAATTGAAGGACATGGTCTGTTGAAATCAATCTGTGTATATGCTCCGATATAAGGTTTGAGACTACCATTTCTCACCGCTTCACTGTCTGCCGGTCCGTGTGTTGGCTTTGGCCACACAATCGGTTTGCCGTCACACCGGGCGATCAGAAAGAACCTCTTTCGCATAGTTGGCGCGCCATAAGCCGCAGCCACCAATTCACGAAACTGAACCTCATAGCCAAGATTTGTAAGCTGCTGCACGAATTTCTCGAACGTCTTTCCCTGTTTGGATTTGATCGGATGTTTTCTCCGGTTAAGCGGTCCCCAGGTCTTAAATTCTTCTACATTCTCCAGCATTATCACTCTTGGCCTTACAAGCCCCGCCCATCTGCACGCTACCCAGGCAAGACCTCGGATGAATTTATCCTTTGGCTTTCCGCCTTTCGCCTTGGAAAAATGCTTACAGTCAGGTGAAAACCACGCAAGTCCTACCGGATGACCCTTACAGGCTTCAACAGGATCAACCTGCCACACATCCTCACAGTAATGTTTCGTGTTCGGATGATTTGTCTTATGCATCCGTATAGCTTCAGGATCATGGTTGATTGCTATGTCAACACTATATCCTGTTGCCATTTCTATTCCGGTAGAAGCACCGCCTCCACCTGCAAAATTATCTACAATTAATTCTCCATGAATCATTTGTTCAAGAAGCCCGGTATACCCTTGCCCCGGCCGGAGGCTGGCTCCTTTCTGTCTATTTTCACGACCCCTTCATTACGAGTGAAGGTCTCTTATCTCATCGTTCTCCGGAAGAACTGCCTCAGCATGGCATCCTTCCATGATTCTTTGTGCTGATCACAGGAATCGTCATCATGGACCAGTGTTCCCTTACGGTCACACAGTCCATCGTCATTCTCGATACATGTTGCACAGGTCTTATCCATAAGCTATCCCTCCTGTCCTTTATTCAATAACTGCTTCTCATAATCATTGAAATCATATTCTCTCTGTTGAAAGTTATTGAACCGGTTCTTGCTGTTCTTCGATTCTGTCTTCTTGCCACGACTTTTCTTCAATGGATAAAATGTCTTCCATCCACTCATCACTGACTTCTTTACAATGGCGGTCAGTTCTTCCGGTTTGTCAGACATGGAGCTCAGTTCTTCCTTCAGAAGCTGTATCTGTTCATCCGTCAGACGGTCTCCATTGTTCTGTCTCACCTTCAGGAACAACAGGAAGGCTTTATTCAAAGAAGAATCAGCAAAGTATGTACCCGGCGGAGCCGTATATATATACTCTCCTTTCCTTTCTTTTCCTTTTATGTTATTTTTCTCGGAATTATCGTTATTTTTCTTGGAATTATTCGGATTATTCTCGGAATTATTTAAAGAAGGGTTCACTTTAATAAAGGTTTCCGTTTCTTCCTCCTGAAGGAGCCAAAACCTTTCTACTGTGATCGGATTTTTCAGTGCTCTGGCTTTTACCATTGCCTGATATCTCCTCTGTATTCCTGCAGAGGTCAAGACCTTGTCCGACTGAAAAAGTGTGTTGTCAAACAGTGACCGTTCCAATAAGAAGTTCAAGACCTGCTTCACCTTGTTACTGTCCATGTTCAGATCATCCGATACAATGAACTCAAAATCATCATCAATCTTTAAATAATATCCTGATTTATATATCTCGCACAGAAGATACATATACAGGGTAATCCCATCGGCTCCATATCTGGCCTTCAGGATCTTTATCTTTTTATCCGAGAAAAAATCCACGTCCAGGCGAAAAAAGCGATTTCCTTCCTGCTTTCGCCTTGCCATATCTGGTTATACCTCCAGTTCTTCCATGCAGATCTCTACTCGTGGTTTTTCGCTGTATTGTTTCCTTAACTGTAATTCCACTACCTGGGTATCATCCCGGTACGCTACGCTGTTCAGTGCATCCAAAACAGCTTTTGCAATATTATCGATGTCCGGTTTCTTCGCCGGAAGGATTTCTCCATTCAACATAGCTTCTTTTTTCACCTTTGAGCTGCTCTTTGGCACTTCAAAGAATGCCTGGATGCGTATCCGGATATATGCAGTGTCTGTAAATCGTTCTTCTCCTGCAGCCTGTAAATAACAGGCCGAAATGAAATTCTCATACAGAACTGTCTTTTCCGGTGTCATACTGCTCATTCCCTTTGTCTTGGGATTATAAAATGTACGCGCTCTTGCTTTTCCCTGCGGCTTGCCTGGCACTGTAAAACAAATTGTTTTCATTCTGTCCTTTCTATATCCCCGCCTGTTTCCAGACGGGGTACATACAACCAATAATTATGCAATGATTGTGATCTTGCTCTTTTCATCTGAAATATCTTCCAGTGCTTTCGTAAGATATTCTTTAATGTTCTGCATTGCTTCTGCTCTCCAGAGACCACCTTCTGCCTCGACAAGCATAAATGCCGGAGTACCACCATTATCCTTAATGCGGAATACAAATTCACTGGAAGGCTGTTTTACTTCAAGGAAAGTCCTGTATGGTGTCAGTGTAACCGGATTCGGCACAAGAACATCTGCTTTAGATGCGATTCCCTGCTTGATAGTTGTCTTCTGGGTAACTCCGTCATCACCATAGTTTGCAGTTGTCTTTGCTTCCACATTACCTGCAACCTTAAGGATTGTTTCCAGATCAGGAGTTACCTCAAAGTTTGCCTGCATCTCGATCAGGAATTCTTCCTGGCCATAATAGTTGCCATATCTGAAGCATGGCACAATGGCATCTGATCTGAACAGATATTCTCTTTTACGTTCTTTATTTAATCCACTATAGAGACGTACTGTCTGTGGATCCTGCACATGAATGATCATGTTCGCTCTTAATTCATCGGAAAGATTATAGATATAATCGATCATTGCAGTAAGTGTTGAGGCAGTGATCTCTTTTGCCGTAGGTTCTTCATCATATCTCTGTAAATTCTTATTACAATATGTCTTTCCCGCAATCTCAACCACTTTCGGCTCCATTGCTTCTTCCTTCAATCCTGTTAAAAACTGCATTGCTTCTCTGATCATAGTATTTTATCCTCCTGTTTTCTATCTTTAAGCCTGACGTACAGCTCTTAAATCAACTACATTTTTAGCTGGTGTCTCGTAAATCTCTCCGGTAGATTTATCTACCACTCTGCCGTCTTCCATCTCTTCTGTAGCTTCCAGAGTCTCCTCCATCGTAATCTGTCCCGGAATCTGGCTTCCTACCTCATATGCCTCAACCTCATTGGTCTTGAGGTTCTTACCCATACTGAGTGCTGTAACAGCTCCCAGTGCCGGTGCAAGTGTTGCTTTTGCCTGTACTCCTGTGGTCACAAAATTTCTTGTCTCGTTCGGTTTGAATTCGATCATAACTGTGATCTTTCTCTTTGCGGTTGCATCCGTATTAGGATCCTGAATGTTTTCTGTTACTTTCTTTAATTCCCGGTTGATCTGCTCTGTGAATGCTCCATTCGCAAAGGTTTCCATATTGATGTGTTTCATGTTGCCCCTTTCCGCCCCGGAAGTTCCCGGGGCTGTCTGTTATTTTGTGTGATATATTTCAATGCTTTTGATGGATCATAAGCACCGTTACTGAGTTATGCTTCTGAAGCTGCTGTCTCCTGCTCTGCTACAACTTCGTTATATTCTGCATCAATGACCGGTTCCTGCTCATTCGCAATCTCAGACATGTCTACGCTAAGTTCCGACTTGACGGTCTCATCATTGGATACCTGCATAACAAAATCTGATTTGAGCGGAGCATATTTCAGACATTTCTTGATAACTGTCTTCTTTGCCATCTCCTCATAGTTTGTTTTCCACGGACTATAGCTACTGGAAAAGCTCTGGCTGTACTTTCTTACATGAATATCAATATCTTCCTTACTCATCACTTCAAAGCCAAAACCGCCATTCTTTGCCTTCCAGAGCGCATATACAAGAATAAGGTTCCCTCGGTCCTTTAATGCCGGTTTATGTACCAGTTTCGGCTCCAGACCAAGTTCATATTCGAATTCATCATTTTCATATACGCACTGCGCCTGCACTGTCTGGATATTGTCGTTCCGATATACCATATCGATAAGACCTTTGTAACCGATCTGGAACTGGCACTCGAGTTTGCCTTTATTTCGGTAAGGAATTAGATACGCCTGTCCCAGTGGAGTGTTTGGTTCCAGCCCAAGCTGAGCTGCATTCATCAGTGCTCCAAGAAAGGACATCTGGCTGCATTCAGCAAGTTTTGGTGTGGTATTCAATGCCGATAATGCCATTCTGGTAAAACGCTCCGGTGTGATCACCTGAGGCAATGCCTTCTTGATCTCAGGCTCCATAGCCTTGATCATATCTGCAATACTCATGGATTTGGTAAGCTTTACAGCACCTTTGTTCTCTGTTTTCTCTGCCAATGCATCTTTTACTCCCATTTTATTTATCCTCCTATGCAATCTCTTTTACTGTGAATCTTCTGCTCTGAGAAGGTTTCGCACACTCTTTATATACTTCCGGATAGACTGTCTGCAGTTTCTTTGTGTCTACACGGTTTGCAGTCACAGATTTCCATGTGACCGAATAACTGTCAGAATCAGCTTTTTCTGCACCCTCCATATAAACCTTTACTTCCTGCTCGATCTGTTTCTTCTCTTTCTCCAGCTTGTCCTGAAGAGCCGTGATCTCTGCCCTTCGCTTTAATTTCTCATCAAATCCGACTAGCGGGATCATCTTGTCCGGATCAGAAGTCTTATAATATTTCGAGAGCAATTCTTCCGCAGCTTTACTTCCATCCGGTGCCGGCATCTTATTCGCAAGCACATTGTTATTCCAGAAATCCGATTCTACGCTAATCAGCATCTGGATGATTTCTTCATCACGCTCAATCTTGTGCCAAACAAATTCTTTTCCCAAAATCACACATGCGATATACCAGGCATCAGCTCCGGTCACTGCCATATAATGATGGCACTGGATCTCATAAGATTCCGGAATGTGTCCGTCTTTCCATTTATCAGCAGAATACGCAGATGCTGTCTTACACTCCAATCCGGCATTTTCGCCAACGATCAGGCGGTCTACATTTGCAAGCATGAAGGGCTGCTCTTCTTTATAGAAGATTGCATTTGCCCTGCGTACCTTTTTACCAGTTTCTTCCATGAACCGGCGGGCAACCTATTCTTCCAGATCACGCCCCTGTCTCATAGATTCGTTATCTGGCTTTTCTGTCAATGGCTGTGTTTTATCCTGAAATACTGCAATTGCGGAAGAATAAGGATTCAGTCCACAGATACTTCCGGCATCAGAACCGCCGATGCCTTTACGTCTGTTTTCCAGCCATTCTTCATGCTCCATATTTAAAGTAGATATCAGTTTATTTAATTTCATTTAATCTTCCTCGCTTTCAGTTCCCTTAATTCTTCAATACTTCCGATGTCTTCATAAGCACCCAGCCGATCAGCAATGCTTCCATATATAACTGACTGGTCCTGCTGCCATTCTGTTCGGAAACTCCCGCCCCTGCAGGCAGGAATACGGTATCCGGCACCATTGGGATTAGGGATTGTAAATCTGTCTTTCACCTATTTTCCTTCCCCTCTGCCGCCGCATTATGTGCCATTGTGTGTAAGATATCTTCTGCAGTAAATGGAGCTGACTTTACAACGCTCTCATCCAGCACTTTGTACATTGCTTTCAGTACCTCATCAAATTCACAAATCAAATCATGTGAACCTCCAGTGATTGTCAGTTCCATTTTGTTTCCAGTTTTCTCTGCTTTAATCATTGACTTTTCCTTTCTACCCTCATACAATGAAAGGGTGATAAACTATTATTATCTTTTGGGTCCTCCTGAGTTGCCGCTCTGAGGATCCTTTTTCATTCTGCATTCCATATGTGCCATCGTCTGAAGACGTATATTACCCCGCTCAGTGCGATTGCTCCAGTAATCTGATCACCTGTGTTGTTCCATATCCAGAACGGAAGATAACTTGCACATCCCCCAATCAGGATGGAATCAATTAAATCTCTCATGTTAATGCCTCCAATATCTCACTCTCCGGAAACTTCAACCGAATAAACAATCTTCTGAGTTCTGGATAAGTAAATTTCTCTGGATACAATTTCTTCTCTCTGTATGTTCTCACTGCCATTCCAGTAGCTGCAGCCATCTGAGCATCAGATACTCTTTCTGCTTCCATACGTTTCAGGATGTTTCCTTTAAGGAGAACGTACTTTTTTTCTTCTGATGTGTATTGAATTGCCATGTATTTCACCTCTCTTTCTTTGTCGAAATTTGTCGATTTTCTTCAACAGATTGACTTTTCATCGTTACTCTCCTATTCTTGTGTTACAGGGCACTGCCATGCCTGAGTCTAAAGAAAGGAGAAAATTTCATGGATTTATCAACAAAAGTAAATATTGTGCTCTCTGTGCTTTCCTTTATTTTGGCTGTCATTTCCATCGTTACAGTTGTAATAACTTTGCGTCAAAATAATAAAATGATTGAAAATTCCAGTCGACCTTATGTATGTATTTATTTTGATTACATATAATGCGGAGAACCAACTGGCTATTTTGTTGTTAAGAATTTTGGTGCATCTTCCGCCTTTATTGATTCGCTTACATATAATGACGTTATACAAAATCATCCGAAATCACTTGCTGATATTTCAACCATCTTTGATGGTCTTTCTGGGAATTCAATAGCACCCGGTCAAAAATTCTTTGCACCTTTCAAGCTATATGAATATAAGGGCGGTGCTGCGGTTTTTGATATTCATTATCATTCCGGTAAAAAGCATTACTCAGAACATTTTGAAATAGCAGTTGCTAATTATGGAAAATTAGTAAAACCTCGTTTGGTGGACAAGGAATACCATGCTATTTCATATCCATTACAGGAAATTTCCGAACGTCTTATGTAATCAAACCTAAATCAACCATTATCTTGGCCAGTACACAAAGTATCCATGCAATTAGTACTGGCCAGAATAATTTCATGCATATTTTTAGTATCTTCTCTTCCATCTAAACCGCCTTTCTGGTTTGAACATTGTATATTCAACATGTTGAACTATGTCTCAAAAAAAATATCAGAAACTTTTTTATCAAGCGCTTTAGCAATTTTCAGCAAAGTATCTGTTGTTGTCGTTGTTATTGTACCATTTTCCAATCCTGAAATTATTGTGCGTGATACTCCACTTTTCTCTGCTAATTCGCATTGTGACATACTTCTTTCTTTTCTACATTCTCTTATCTTGTATCCCATTATTTATTCACTCCTTTCCTGTTCATCATGTTGAACTATCTGTATAATATCACTCAGTTTTAGTGTTGTCAAGTATGTTGAACATTTTTGTTGACTATTTTTTCAACATGTTGTACAATATACTAAACAATAGAAAGGGAGGCAGGTCATGACTTTAGGAGATATCATAAGAAACTATCGAGAGAATAATAATATTACATTGGGTGAATTTGCAAATGCATGTTCTCTTAGTAAAGGTTATATTTCTATGCTCGAGAACAATATTAATCCTCGAAATAATAAACCTATTTCTCCAACTCTACCTTCTATGGCAAAAGTTGCCTCTGGAATGGGAATTGATTTGGATACTTTATTAAAAATGCTTGACAAAAAACAGCCTGTGCAGCTTATATCTGACAAACTCGAATCCTCATCTCCTCTCGTTGTTGATTATCAGAAACCGGATCAGGAAAGGTATTATCAGCGTATATCCGAGTATACTGCTAGGTTTTTGGACTTATATAATCAATTATCTTCGACTAACAAGGGAAAAGTAGTCTCTTACACAAAGGGACTACTCCACACCCAGCAGATGGAAGATGCTCTGCTGCCCAACGCTGCAAATGGTAGAAATGCAACTGAAGAAGAAAAGAAACACGTTGACAATATTATGAAAAATGACAAAGAATGGATGTAAAGCATCAAATAAAATATACCAGTATTTTTAGCAACGAATACTTGACAAAGTCTTTGCATATGCTATAATATCACTAATTAGTGAATGACTGCTGGGCGGTCGCGGAAGAGCTTTGGAATTGTATTCCAAAGCTCTTTTTGCATTATTTTGGAGGATATTTATGGATAAAGATACCATTCTCTACGCAACAGTAGATGAGCAGATTGAAAAATTAAAAAAACAAGGACTGATTATTAATAGCCTCGATTTTGCCCGTTCTGAACTTGCATTATATGGCTATTCAAATTTAATTAAAAGTTATCGTGATCCTTACATGATTATGTCTGAAGAAGGTTCAAAAAGCTATCGATCAGGTATTACTTTTGAACAGATTCAGTCTTTATATATACTGGATAAAAATCTTAGAAATGCAGTTATGGCTTCTATGCTTGATTTAGAAGAATACGTTAAAGAAGCGGCCGCCGATGTTATCGCTTATAAATATGGGACAAATCAAAACGATTACCTTCAATACCGTAATTATGTTAATAAGAAGAAAAGAAAACAACGTTTTACTTTGCCTGCAATCCTTGACACATTGAAAAAGACTTTAAACACTGACAAAAATCCTATTGCTCATTACTCTCAAAAATATGGTGTAGTACCACCGTGGATTTTATTTAAAAGTGTGTATTTTAGCACTATTGTAAATTTTATAAATTTATTTAAACATGAAGAGCAACTTGCCCTTGCGCAGAAAATGTATGATGCCACTACTCTTAACATTCCTGATACGGCACTTATTTCCTTAATGATGGATACCTTGTTTATCTGTATTGAATACCGAAATTTGTCAGCGCATGGTGGGCGAGTATATAATCATGAATGCAGCAGTAGACTACGTCCTCCTGCCGATGCAAACAATCTTCATGGTTTTAGCCAGTTACTATTTCTATTAAATATGCTGAGATATCAACAACCATTTGAGAATTTAAGTGAAGCTCTAAATCTACAGCTAAGTCGACACTGCTCTATGTATCCCGAAGATATCACTTACCTGGGGCAAATATTAAACATAAATATAATTCAGAGAACCCCTGTTTGGATTTCGTCCAAAAGCAGTAAGTATCATATGGATCAACATTGTTGTGGTATAAAAAAGCCTATTGAGTTGGAACTTTCCGATGCCCAAAAGCAAGGATTTCAGCCTTGTAAAAAATGCTGCCATAAAGATGTTTAATTATTTACATAAAATTCATAAAGGGGCGATTCTATTGACCTACGAAGAATTATTAACTTTATCCGATTCAGAGAATCTGATTGTCAAAGAAAAAGAAATTCCTGGTTACGGCGGCCGGATATACAAGAACAGAATTGCCATCAATCGCGCACTTCCTACCCAGGCTGAAAAGTCCTGTGTCCTGGCAGAGGAGCTTGGACATCACTACACTACTTCCGGAAATATTCTGGATCAGAAGGACATCATGAACCGCAAGCAGGAATATCGTGCCCGACTGTATGGCTACAACCTCAAAATCGGACTTACCGGCCTGATCAGAGCTTATGAGTCCGGTTGCAGTGATGAAAATGATCGCTGTTGAATGATAAATATGAAAGAAGGTGATGAAATATTGGACATTAACCAGTACATTGAAGAACGACTTAATAATCAAATTCAGTGGTATAGCCAAAAATCTCAGCATGCTCAAAAAATGTACAAAATTTTTCAAGTCACTGAAATAATTATTGCTGCTGCTATTCCACTATTGTCCGGCTATGCTACAGATTGTATTACTATTGCAATCATCGTTGGAATTTTGGGTGCCATTATTGCTATAATTGAAACCATTTCCAAATTATTCAAGTGGCATGAAAACTGGATTGAATATCGTACAACATGTGAATTATTGAAATATCATAAATATTTGTATCTAACCCAATCCAGCCCTTATAACCCAACCGAAGAAACTATTGATAATCTTTTTGTCAAAAATATCGAAGATATTATTTCTTCTGAGAATAACCAATGGAAGATAAACGCATCAATTGAAGCAACAAATAACAATACATCTACTTAACACGTTCATATGTTTTTTCAAACACATCTGGTTTACATGGATATTGCTCTCCTCTTATACCAGTAATAATCCAGTCTCCAGGTGCTGCACGTAAGGGTCCTTCCAACGTTTGAATAATGAGTTCCTTATCAGTTTGATATGCTTCTATTACTACTGGTTTTTTTCTAAATTTCATACTATCACCTCATGAAAAGAAAGGAGTTTTTTATGCCTAATTTATACGATTATCGAATTTTTATCAGTCACGCATGGAAATACGGATCTGCTTATGACAGTTTAGTTACTCTGCTAAATAATGCACCGTATTTTTCTTATTATAACTATTCCGCTCCAAAAGAAAAACCGCTTTTCCCATATGGCACACCATATACGTCCTACGATATCGCTCAAAAAATTACTGACAAGATCAAACCAGCTCAAATCACTCTGGTTATATCAGGGATGTATGGTGCTTATAGCGACTGGATGAAATATGAAATTGATGAATCCAAACGAATGGGAAAGCCTGTTTTAGGCATCATCCCTTGGGGACAACAACAAATTCCACAATATGTACAAAATAATTCTACGGAATTAGTCGGTTGGAACACTCAATCCATCGTTCAAGCTATTAGAAAATATGTATAGTATTAATAAGTATATTTAATTATATCATTTTGTATTCATAACTTCAACTTATATATAAATCAAAAAAATCGGTTCAGTGCTACCAACACCGAACCGATCGCACCCTGACCGGACACCAGTCAGGACATTACTATAACATCTCCGAAGAGATGCTCATTTTGCAAGAATATTGTATCATCTTCGGAAGCAGCGCACAACCAGAACGTTTGTGTGGCTGTTATTTTTGTACCCAAAATAAGCAAAAATCAAATAAGGAAGGTGATATTATGGCAACTGCCAAGAAACTTCCCTCTGGTTCCTGGAGGTGTCAGGTACTATCTCACACAGAAGAGTATACCAAACCAGATGGAACTATAGGAAAAAGAAAAATCAGGAAATCTTTTACTTGTGATGATCCAACTAAAAGAGGCAAGCGGATCTGCGAGCAAATGGCTGCCGAATGGGCCGCCAGCAAAGAACAGCACTCCCCTGTTGCTGAATCACTAACGTTTGGAGAAGCTCTGGACGATTATATCTCTTCGAGAGAAAATATCTTATCTCCATGTACAATCAGAGACTACAGGGGAACGCAGCGAAATTACATTCAATCACTTATGGGAATAAAGATTGATGCTATCACTCAAGAAGATATTCAAAAAGCAATTAACCTTGAGGCTGTCAAATTATCCTCTAAAACCGTCCGTAACATCCACGGCTTAGTATCTGCCGTACTACGGGTATACAGACCGTCTATGGCACTGAATACGGCCTTGCCAAAGAAGAAACGTATTCAATTATACATACCTTCTGATGAAGAAGTAAAAATTCTCATGAATACTGTAGAAGGAACAGAACTGGAAATCCCTGTTCTGCTTGCAGCCTTCGGTCCAATGAGACGAGGTGAAATCTGTGCCCTGGAACAATCAGATATAAACGGTAATATTGTTCATGTAAGTAAAAACATGGTCCGCACGATTGACAATCAATGGATCATCAAAGCACCGAAATCTTTTGCAGGTGACCGGTATATTGATTTTCCAGATGATGTGATTGAAAGGTTACCAAAACGTCCAGGAAGAATCGTTGATCTGAATCCCGGACAGCTTACTGACAAATTCGAAAAATGTTTAAGGAAATGCAATCTTCCTCATTTTCGTTTCCATGATCTCAGGCACTACTCAGCTTCTATTCTTCACGCTCTGGGAATCCCGGATGTTTATATCATGCAGCGTGGTGGATGGGGAAATGATGGAACGCTTAAAGCTGTTTACAGACATGCACTGTCAGATAAAGCACAGGAAATGAATAAGCTTGCAAATGAACATTTTGAAGATTTGTTATCTGGTGGTTCTCACGAAGGTTCTCACAAAAAGAAAAAGCCTTGAAAATTCAAGGCTTTTAGAGTGCCGCTGGCCGGACTCGAACCGGCACGGTTTCCCGCTTGATTTTGAGTCAAGTGCGTCTGCCAATTCCGCCACAGCGGCAAATGAACCGAAAAATATAATATCATAATTCTCAGTCCATTGCAAGCATTTTAGATAGAAATACAAATATTTTTATTTGTTTTTATTTGTAAAGTCTGTCTTCATCTTCAAGTATTTTTTCATAAATCGGGAAACAGTCAAATGTCGCAAAATAATCTCTTGGAGTTTCCGCACGACGGATCATATCAAAAGTTCCATCTTCATGAAGAAGAATTTCCGCAGATTTCAGTTTGCCATTGTAGTTATATCCCATGGCAAATCCATGTGCACCTGTATCATGGATAACAAGAAGATCTCCCATATCAATCTTTGGAAGATAACGGTCAATTGCAAATTTATCATTATTCTCACAAAGAGAACCTGTAATATCATAAAGACGATCACATGGCTGATCTTCCTTGCCCATAACTGTAATATGATGATAAGCACCATACATTGCCGGACGCATAAGGTTTACCGCACATGCATCTACACCGATGTATTCTTTGTGTGTATGTTTCTCATGAATTGCTTTTGTAACAAGGCATCCATAAGGTCCCATCATGAAACGCCCAAGTTCCGTATAGATAGCAACATCTCCCATTCCTGCCGGAACAAGAACCTCTTCGTATACTTTACGAACGCCCTCTCCAATCACACGAATGTCATTCGGTGTCTGGTCCGGTCTGTATGGAATACCGATTCCACCGGAAAGGTTAATAAATCCGATATGTGCTCCTGTTTCTTTCTGAAGCTTTACTGCAAGTTCAAACATGACTTTGGCGAGCATCGGATAATATTCATTCGTTACTGTATTGCTGGCAAGAAATGCATGAATACCGAAATTCTCTGCTCCTTTTGCTTTCAGAGTGCGAAATGCTTCAAAAATCTGCTCCGTTGTCATTCCATATTTAGCATCTCCCGGGTTATCCATAATATCATTGCTGATTTTAAAGACTCCGCCTGGATTATAACGGCAACTGATCGTCTTCGGAATATATCCGACCGCTTTTTCAACTGCTTTAATATGGGTAATATCATCCAAATTGATAATGCCACCGATTTCATTTGCATAACGGAATTCTGCTTCTGGTGTATCATTAGAAGAAAACATGATATCACCTTTTTTGCAGCCGATTGCTTTGGACAGCATCAGTTCTGTCATAGAAGAACAGTCACATCCACAGCCATATTCCTGAAGAATCTGAATCAAATACGGATTCGGAGTTGCTTTTACTGCAAAAAATTCTTTAAATCCTTTATTCCATGCAAAAGCTTCTTTCAATGCTTTTGCATTTTCGCGAATTCCTTTTTCGTCATAAAGATGAAAAGGTGTCGGATATTTTTCAGTGATTTCCTGAAGCTTTTCCAAAGTTACAAACGGCTTTTTTTTCATATTTTTATCTCCTCGTTATATTGGCATTATTTCACATGCTGGTGTGTAAACAGATGATCCTGGCAGTACTCATAATTACCATTGCATTTGGAACAGAAACGAAATTCCAGATTCGGATCATCCTTCTCTGTACGACCACAAATTGCACATTTATGTTTGGTAATACCACCTGTTGCCGGATTTACTCTGCTCTGTGCCATTGCCTTCTTAAACTCTCTGCGTCGGTGTACCTCTTTAGGATTATACCGATGCATGTTTCTGTTACTGAAAAAGAACAGAACAAAATTCAAGAGAGATGCAAGGATCGGAACAGCCATAACCCACAGACCAACTCTTACATATGAAATCATATTATAAACAATGATCGCGCCATATACCCATGCCATCCATTTCATTTTGATCGGGATCACAAACCACAGAAGGATCTGCATATCCGGATAGCATGCCGCATAAGCAAGAAATACAGAAAGACTGACATAATAGGTCGTAAAAACACTTCCACCGATCATATAAGTCATTCCATCGATCACAACAAAACCACCTGTCACAAAATAAGTGATAAACGCTGCAATCAAAACAAAGAGAAGCCCGGAAAATATATACAATGTATACCGGAAGCTTCCCCAGGTACGCTCAAGAGAGGTACCGATCGGATAATAAAAGAACAGAATAGAAATCGCAAACAATAGGAAATTACCGGTGCTTGGTGGATAGATCACCCAGGTGACCAGACGCCAGATCTGTCCCTGCAGAATCTTGGAAACATCCAGACTCATCATACTGAGCAGCGATGGGTTCATATAAGTGAGCAAATACCCTATCACATAACAGATAATAATATACACTGTCAGATTCGTTATTCCACCATGTCTTCCAAATTTGCGTTCCAGTTTATCGATCCAATTCATAAAATCACTTCTTCTCCTTTTTCAGTTAATAAGTACTGTTCGGAAAGATGAATACCTGCCTTATCAAAAATATTTCTTTTTTGACAGGAAAAGTGCTGCAATGATACTGGCCGCAATAGAGACCAGAATTACGATCAGGAATCCCCAAATCGTACTGGAGAAAGGCATTCCGGACGGTGCCAGGTTCATTCCATATGCACTAAAGATGATCGTCGGAATACTCATAACGATCGTGATCACAGACAAAATTTTCATAACATCATTCAGGTTATTGGATATAACAGATGCAAACGCATCCATCATACTCTGCAGGATACCGCTGTATATATTCGCCATCTCAATTGCCTGTGTATTCTCAATGATAACATCTTCAAGAAGTTCTGTATCTTCAGGATATTTCTTAATGCTCTCCAGCTTGATCAGCTTCTCGAGCACCGCTTCATTTGATCTCAGTGAAGTAGTAAAATACACCAGAGATTTTTCCAGTTCCAAAAGCTCAATCAGTTCCTGATTTCGCGGAGAAAAATGAAGTTTTTCCTCAACCTGTTCACTTTTCTTGTCAATAATACGCAGATAACGCAGATACATGCTGGAATTACGATACAGTATCTGAAGAATAAAACGTGTCTTCATATAAGTAAAGAAATTACGCACACGTCCCTCCATAAATCTGGTAAGAACCTGTGTATCTTCCAGACATACCGTAAAAATCATCTTATCTGTGACTATAATACCCAGCGGAATCGTACCATACCAGTCCTTGTCATTTCGTTCCTCGATCATAGGAACATCAACCAGGATCAGAGTGTAATTATCCTCCACCTCAATACGTGACCGTTCCTCCTCATCCAGAGGAGCTCTCAGATCATCGACCTCTATCTGAAACTGCTCGGATATCTCAAAGATTTCTGTTGCCGTAGGATTTGTAAGGGCAACCCAGCAGCCATCCTGAGGTTCCTGAATTTCATGAATTGCTCCGTCTGATGTACGAAACATCCTAACCACGATTACACTCCCCTTCCACTCTCATTTTAGGTCATATGGATATATTATAAAATGTGACAGGATTTTTGTCAATTCCAACGGAATTGTATTCACAAAAAATTTACTCAATTTATGTTTTAAAGTGGTATAGTGTAAATTGTAGACTTTCTTTATTTAATATGTTAAGATGGACTACAGTAATAAGGGAGGACTCAATAAGACTTATGAATAAATCCAGCTTTGGTACACATTTCACTGTAACTACCTGGGGGGAATCTCATGGAAAAGCGCTTGGTGCTGTTGTGGACGGCTGCCCGGCAGGACTTTCTCTCTGTGAAGAAGACATCCAAAAATTTCTCGACAGACGCAAACCCGGTCAGAGCCGCTACACAACTGCACGTAAAGAGGGCGATCTTGTCGAAATCCTTTCCGGCATTTTTGAGGGAAAAACTACCGGTACCCCAATTTCATTAATAGTCCGCAACACTGACCAGCGTTCCAGAGATTACGGCAATATCGCGCTTTCCTATCGTCCCGGACACGCAGATTATACTTTTGATGCCAAATACGGTTTTCGTGATTATCGAGGCGGCGGCCGCTCTTCCGGTCGGGAAACTATCGGGCGTGTGGCATCAGGTGCAATTGCCTCCAAAATTCTGGAAACTTTAGGGATTTCTTTCTGTACTTATACAAAATCCATCGGACCTGTTTCCATCAAAAAATTTGATTCAGAAGAAATCAACAATAATGCATTTTATATGCCAGATGCGGATGCCGCTGCCAGGGCAGGTACATATCTGGAGAAATGTATGAAAAGCCAGGACAGTGCCGGTGGTGTTGTAGAGTGTCGTATCACAGGTGTCCCAGCAGGTCTTGGAAGCCCTGTCTTCGAAAAACTTGATGCAGTACTTGCCCAGGCAGTTATGTCTGTCGGTGCTGTTAAAGCTGTCGAAATCGGTGACGGTACAGAAGTTGCACATATTAACGGTTCCGATGATAATGATGGATTTCATTTTGAAAACGGGCAAATCAGCAAAACAAGCAATCACGCCGGTGGCATCATGGGTGGTATCAGTGATGGAAGCGAGATCATTCTCCGCGCTTATATCAAACCAACCCCTTCCATTAGCCAGCCACAGGAAACAACTACATGCAACGGCAAAAATATTTCTCTTGAAATTCATGGACGTCACGATCCAGTCATCGTACCAAGGGCAGTTGTCGTTATTGAATCTATGTGTGCGCTTGCAATTACAGATGCACTTTTTGCCAATATGACTTCCCGTCTGGACTATATTCAGAAATTTTACACAAAATAAATCAGACAGAGTCGCTTCTATAACGCAAAAAAGATCCTGCAGTCATAACTGCGGGATCTTTACATTTACAAATATATATGAGAAAAATCACTCCTGCTCATCTTCTGCATCAGCTAAAGGTTCGACAGCATCAAAGTCCTGTGGTACCGGCCACATATGAATACTGTTTGGAGTTTCAATTTTATGTGGTTTATCATTCATCACAATAATATTCTTCTCATAATCCACTTTGAATGTTGTGATTGTATTACTTGCATGGTTCGCAACAGCAATATGCTGATTGTCAGGGAAGATTACTATATCCTTCGGATAATCACCGCTGATCGGCAGAGTGAACTTTTTCTCCAGAAGTCCGGTTTCTGCATCAATCTCATACATGGAGACTGTGTTTTCACCAGCTGTTGTGCAGAAAAGATGTTTGCCATCAGGAGCAAGTGCCAGACCGGAAGCCGCATTGTGAATCGCATCCTTGTCATGTTGCTTACTCAATGTAGAAACACTCTGCAGAAGTTCAAATTCCGGATTGTTTCCACTTCCATCATAACTGTAAACTTTAATCTCATTACTTAATTCGAACAGAATATATGCATACTTTCCATCAGCACTGAAACGAATGATTCTTGGTCCACTCTCTCTCGGGCAGCGAAGAATATCTACTAATTCCAGTTTATGGCGTCTTTTGTTGATCCGATAGATCTTAACCTGATCAATTCCATTGTCAACTGCACAAAGATATTTATTATCCGGTGTCGGACGTACACAGTTTACATGTGGACGGAAGTTACGCTCTGCGACACTTCCAAGTCCTTTATGAAATACACCATCCATAATACGGCCAAGACTTCCATCTTTATGTGTATGTACAACCGTTACTTTGCCATCGTGATATCCCGCAACATAAAGATAACGACCGTCCACATCTGTAGCAAGGAAACAGCCTCTCATGCCGTCAATTCCTACACTGTTAATTCGAACAAGGTCTCCGTTCTCATCACGTTTGAATACCGCAACACCCTCGTCCTCAATAGAATACAGATACTTACCGTTTTTGGAAACTGCTGTGTGAGATGCATTGCTGACGTTAACTTCGCTTCGTTCGATCAGTTTACCATTCTCCACATCTACATCATAAACCTGAATGCCCTTACTGGTACCATAAGTGTATGTACCCACATAGGCCACATATTTCTTGTTCCCCATTATACTGCCTCCTAAAATTCGATGAATATGTGCGAAAGCTCTATCCGCATTTGGTGTCCTAATTATAGCACAATTCATTTGCAAGAACAAGTTGACATTCTCTGTTGAATGTGTATTTTCTTACGTACTTTACATAAAGTAATTTCGGATCTTGGTAAGTGTATATTCAAGTACTTCATCGGAATGCGCTGTTGAAAGGAACATTGCTTCAAATTGAGAAGGTGCCAGATGGATTCCCTGTTTCAGCATGGCTAGGAAATAATCTGCAAATGCTTTTGTATCAGAAGACTTGGCTGAAGTATAATCCACCACTTCTTCTTTTGCAAAAAACAGGCTTCCCAGAGAAGAAACATGATTTACATGATATTCACTTCCTGCCTCTTTCAGGATTTCTTCAATTCCTCCATACAGTTTCTGGCCTTTTTCTTCCAGCTCCTTATATACTTCCTGATGTTCATACAGATATTTCAGCTGTGTAAGTCCTGCTGCCATTGCAATCGGATTTCCACTTAAAGTACCAGCCTGATATACCGGACCTGCAGGAGAAACCATTTCCATGATTTCTCTTCTTCCGCCATATGCTCCCACCGGCATACCCGCACCTATGATCTTGCCGTAAGTCACCATATCCGGTGTTACGCCAAAATATTCAGCGGCACCGCCAAATGCCAGACGAAATCCTGTAATAACCTCATCAAAGATCAACAGTGTTCCATGCTGATCGCACAAAGTACGAAGGCCTTCCAGAAAACCTTTTTTCGGAGCAACCACACCCATGTTGGCAGCTACCGGTTCAACAATCACCGCTGCAACCTGTCCTTTTGCCTGCTCCAAAAGAGCTTTTACACTGTCAAGATCATTATAGACCGCGGTCATCGTATCCTGGGTACATCCCTTTGGTACACCGGCGCTGTCTGGTACCCCACTCGTCATCACACCAGAACCGGCACTTACCAGCAGCGCATCACTGTGTCCATGGTAACATCCGGCAAATTTAATGATTTTGTCCCTTCCTGTATAGCCTCTGGCTGCACGGATCGCACTCATAACTGCTTCTGTACCGGAATTTACCATACGTACCATTTCCACATGTGGAAGATGCTCACAGATAAATTCTGCCATTTCCACTTCAATCTCTGTAGCACATCCAAAGCTCAAGCCTTCCGCACATGCTTTTACCACTGCCTCCCGGATTTCTGGAAAATTATGTCCAAGGATCATTGGTCCCCAGGAGTCAATATAATCAACATAACAGTTATCATCTACATCATAAATATGGCATCCATCCGCACGTTTGATAAATCTCGGTGCCATTCCAATTGCACCATAAGCTCTTACCGGACTGTTAACCCCTCCCGGAATTCTTTTGACCGCCCGTTCAAATAATTCTTCTGATCTTCCCATTATCCAATTCTCCCTTCATCAATAAAACGTGCAAGTTCTTTTGCATAATAGGTAAGATATATATTCACACCTGCTCTGTATGCACTTGCTGCCATTTCGCAGACGATTTTTTCTTCATCGATCCAGCCCATTTTAGCGGCAGCCTTGACCATGGCATATTCACCGCTGACACTGTACGCTGCGATCGGTACATTGGTTGCTTTTGATACTTCTGAAACCATATCAAGATAAGACATTGCCGGCTTGATCATAATAATATCTGCACCTTCTTCAATATCTGTCAGTGCCTCTTTCATTCCTTCACGACGATTATGGTAATCCATCTGGTAACTTTTACGGTCTCCAAAAGATGGTGCAGAACCTGCCGCATCACGAAACGGGCCATAAAAAGCCGATGCATATTTGACTGCATAAGACATGATTGGTGTTTCTTTATGTCCTGCTTTATCCAAGCACTCACGGATTGCACGCACACGGCCATCCATCATATCGGAAGGCGCCACCATATCAGCACCTGCCTCTACATGAGAGAGTGCTGTCTTTGCAAGCAGATCTAACGTCGCATCATTTTCAACCTCATGTCCGCAGAGCACACCACAATGGCCATGAGAAGTATATTCACACATACATACATCTGTAATATAGTAAAGATCCGGGAACTGTCTTCTGGCCTCTCTCAGTGCTTTCTGAACAATTCCGTATTCATCATATGCGCCACTGCCCACTTCATCTTTATGATCTGGAATACCGAAAAGCATGATGCTGCTGACTCCTGCTTTCTGCAGACGTTCCAGTTCATATGGAAGACGATCCACACTGTAACGGTACTGTCCCTCCATAGACGGAATTTCCTCTTCAATTCCAGTACCTTCTTTTACAAAAAGCGGATAGATCAGCGATGATTTATCAATTCTTGTTTCTCTTACCATTTTACGTAATGTTTCACTTCCACGAAGTCTTCTTGGTCTCTGAATCAGATCCATTTTAATGCACCTCTTCCTTATTTGTTTACCTTATCTGTTTTTTATTTTAACAACCAGTTCTACAAGCGAATCAATGGTTGCTTTTTCTGACATATATGTCTGCATTCCATAATCGTCTGCCGCAGCTTTTGTCTGTTTTCCAATGCATGCCGCAGTAACTTTGGAGTAATCCAAAAGCCCGGTACTCTCTACAAATCCTTTTACAGTAGATGCGCTTGTAAATACTACACAATCTATGGAATCACTTTCAATTTCCCTGTCAATATGAATCAGACTGCTTTTCTCATATACTGTATCATAGGTTGGAATATCACTGACCTGTCCACCTTGTTCCTTAAGAATCTTTACAAGCTTCTGATTGCCTCTTCTCGCCCTCGGCAGGAGAATCTTCTCTCCTCCTTGAAGTTTCACTGCCAGTGCTTCGCCAAGTGATTCGCCATCATAAACTTCCGGAATCAGATCAACAAGAATGCCCCTGTCTTCCAGAACTTTTGCCGTGCCCTGACCAATTGCAGCAATCTGTGCTCCTGCCAGACTGCGAATATCTTTATGTGCTTTTTTCAGCTCATCAAAAAAGATTTCCACCCCGGTCGGACTGGTAAATACGATCCACTGGTAAGAGGAAATTTCCTCAAATGCATGAACAAGTGTACTCTGATCTTCAAGCGGAACTGTTCGAATTGATGGAAGTTCCAGAACTTCCGCGCCCCTTCTGCGCAATTCCTCCGCGGTTCGTGAACTACGCCCCTTTGGACGGGTTACAAGAACTTTCCATCCTGCAAGAGGAAGTTTTTCATACCAGCCAAATTCATCTGCAAGTCTGCATACCTTTCCGACAACAATGATCGCCGGTGTTTCTATTCCCTGACGGTCTACTTCCTCCTTCAGAGTTGCTACGGTTGCCACCACCCTCTTTTGATCTGCCGTAGTTCCCTTTTGGAGAACGGCCGCCGGCATAGCCGGATCCATTCCAGCTTCAAGTAAACCAAAACAAATATCTGACAGTGCCGCAATACCCATCAGAAATACCAGAGTTCCCTTTGTATTGACCAGAGCTTTAAAATCTATATCGTATTCCTTTCCGGCACGTCTGTGTCCGGTAATAATATGCACAGAAGAGCAAAAATCCCTGTGCGTTACCGGAATTCCATTATATGCAGGAACTGCAATGGATGAAGTCACACCTGGAACGATTTCATAGGGAATACCATTTACAGTCAGAAGTTCCAGTTCTTCTCCGCCCCTTCCAAAAAGAAACGGGTCTCCTCCTTTCAAGCGAACCACGCGCTGACCTTTCTGCGCTTCTTCAAGCAATACCTGATTGATCTGTTCCTGTGGCATCGTATGCTTATCAGCACGTTTTCCTACATCGATCAGACGAGCCGTGGTCGGCACTTTTGCAAGGACCCCCTGCCCCACCAGGCTGTCATATACCACGACCTCCGCCTGCTGAAGCACTTCCATACCTTTCAGTGTGAAAAGCCCGATATCACCCGGTCCGGCTCCCACAAGCCACACTTTTCCTTTTTTCATACTGGCTCTCCTCCTGTATATTTGTCGTTCTCCTGTTCTTCATGCTCACGCTTCATTTGTTCGGCCAGACACATACCCAGGCGGGCCGCTTCTGTCTTTGGTCCTCGGATACTGTCTTTAAAATATCTGCCATCTTTTTCCCTGTAATAAAGTCCTCGAAGAAACAGCTCCTCACCTTCCACAATACCAAATGCAGCAACCGGTGAGGAACAGCCTCCGTCCAGATATCTGACAAAAGCTCTTTCTGCAGTGCCTGCTATCCATGCATCCTCGTCCTTATATCCACTCAGATATTCATATTTCAGGCCTTTATGTCCCTGTACGGCAAGAATCCCCTGTCCGGCTGCCGGAAGAATCTCATCTGCTGAAAAATAACGATGAATTCTTTTTTCCAGGCCCAGACGCTTCAGGCCTGCTGCCGCAAGGATCAGCCCCGCATATTCTCCTGCATCCAGCTTACGCAGTCTTGTCTGAAGATTTCCCCTGATACTTTTCACTTTCATATCCGGATAAATTGTTTGCAGCTGCAAAGTGCGACGAAGACTGGAACAGCCCAGAGGTTTCAAAGGATCCAGGCTGGCTACACCCTCCGGCAGCACCAGAACATCTCTCGGATCCTCTCTTCTGGAAAAAGCAAGCAGTGGCAGATCTTCCGGAACTTCCATCGGCATGTCTTTCAGACTGTGCACAGACAGCATTGTTCTGCCTTCCAGCAATGCCTTGTCCAGTTCTTTTACAAAAAGGCCTTTTCCGCCAACTTTGTCAAGTGTCCGGTCAAGGATTTTGTCTCCAGTTGTTTTCATTGTAAGAATTTCAACATCCAGTCCCGGATGCTGTTCTTTTATGTAATCACGTACCATCTCACTCTGTAAAACAGCAAGACGGCTCTCTCTACTTCCGATAATAACTTTATTCTTCGCTGTTGTCTGTATCATCTGATGCCTCCATTGCTTCCTGAATTGCCAAGCGGACTTTTTTGGCTCTGCTGTGATCCAGGCCACTGGCGGTAATTCCGATCACAACTTCATCTTTCATATAAATACCCGGGAAATAGAAATCGCATTTACTCTTATCGTCTGCAACATTGACATAAATTCCCTCTTCTTTACAGACGCGGTATATCTCATCGTTTAATTTCCAGTCGTTTGTAGCTGCGATCACCATATATGCCATATCAAAATCTGACCTTTTTACCGGACGTGTAATCAGATTGACATAACCGGTTTTGCCAAGTTCCTGCAGCTCCATAGTCGATTTCGGTGCAATTGCCGTAATATTTCTTGTAAACTGCAGCAATGTCCTTATTCTCCTGGTCGCGATATTTCCGCCACCAACTACAACAATCTTTTTATCGGACAGATCAATAAACATCGGAAAATATCGTTTATTCTTCATATACTTTCTCCAATCCTGCCACACATTCCAGAAAAGCTTCCTGATTCAGGCTGTCTCTGAGCCCGAAGATCATTTTATTGACAACTTTTCCTGCTGCGGTATCCACTGCCTCGAGAAGCTGCACTCTGTCTTCTTCCTGCATAGGTGTCTTTTTGAGTATCTTTTCAATACGGAGATTCAGATCCTGAACAGCCTCTGCCTTAATCTCCTGAATTCTCGGAATTACATCTCTTCCATCCAGCCACTGAAAAAATTCAGCCATCTGTTCTTCTACGATTGCAGCTGCCCTGACCAGACTCTCATTGGCTTCCGGTGACAGTTTTTCTGTATGGAAGCTGTCCATATCATAAAGCGTAATATTTTCTTTTCTGCCCAGAGATGGTTCAATGTCTCTCGGAACCGCAAGATCCAAAAGCAAAAGTGGCTTCCGGATCGTAATGTCCCGGAACAATTCTTCCCGCAAAGTAAAATTCGGGCTGGCGGTAGCACTGACTACAATATCGCAGTTTGGCAAAAAGTTCATGCGTTCTCCATAATGAATGCGGCTGCATCCTATCGGAATACTCACCATACCACTGCGGTACTGACGGACAGTTACCGTTACATTTGCCCCTGCATCCCGCAAAGTCTGCGCTGCAACTTTTCCCATTTCACCATTTCCGATCACCATGCAGATTTTTCCATGCATATCATATCCCTGCTCTTTCAGGTGACTGACCGCCTGATGGATAACCGATGGATTTCCATGTGCAAGTGGTGCTTCTGTCTTGATTTTCTTTCCGGCTGTAACAGCCATGCGAAAAAGGACTTCCAGTGTACTATCTGTCGTAAAATGTTCCCTTGCAAGGTTCAGTGCATCTTTAATCTGCGTCAAGATCTGATCTTCACCCAGAATCTGAGATTTCAGTCCTCCTGCCAGATAAAAAAGATGTTCTACAGCCTCACGGTCTGTTCTTGAAACAAAATAAGATTCATAAGAATCATCCTGTATATTTTTAAGCTGGCAAAGGCACTGGTAAAGAGAAAGTTCCTGGTCGTCTTCGTGGCTTGCCCAAATTTCAAGACGATTGCAAGTTGAAAGTATGATACAGCCATGGATTCCTGCTGTCTCTTTGAGTTTTTCCATTGCTTCACCGGCATTTTTCTTTGTAAACGCAAACAAAGCCCGGATATCTACGGGCGCTCTGTCATGATCGATGCCTATCATGGATATTGTCATGATATGTAATTCTCCTTTGTTGATGTATGATACCCTTTCCTGAACGAAATCCACCCCTGTCTGAGGTGGATTTTCAGGAAAACACATTGTTTTTATGATAGACTTTTCATGCTGAATTGTCAATGGAATTGAATGGATTTACTCGACATTTTTAGTTGCGATGATGGCGACACCTGTATGCGCAATATCTTTAAGAATCACATCTCCGATATGCACAGGTGCAGAAACAGTAATATTTTTAAGTGAATGAATACAGTCAAAAATTTTATCTTTTGGAATATCGCTCTGTGTTTTGACAGATACCATATTTTCAACACCACCAGATACGTGAACGGTTGTTGTTACAATACGAGTCGGATCTGTTACCTCCTTCTTTCCATATATTGCACCTCTTTTACAGGTATTTCCTTCTACACTTAATACGGTTCCATTTTCTATTTTCACTGTAAGCGGGCAGCCCATTGGACAGCCAATGCATGTCAGATTTCTCGTCTCCATACTCTATGCCTCCTCAATTTTAAGTGTGATTTTATCTGCATATGGATATCCCAGCAGCTGTTCTTTTGTCAGTTTGATCTGTTCCATCTCACCAGGTGCCACTACCGGACGTTTTCTGTGGATAATTCTCTCTTTACCTAAATAACAGCTGATATAACAGTTTTTATATACTCCGCCGACGCGGAAACGAACTGTCAGCTCTTTTGCCATATGTTCTATGCGAATCACGGAAGGAACTGTATATCTTACTCCTGCTTCTGGCACCAAAAGTATTTCTCGTGCATCTTTATAGGATTCACCTGCATTCTCTTTTCTCCGAACATACATGGATGCATTCCGTCCGGCAGCTGCAGCCTCTTCCGATACAAAATCCACCAGATCATGAACATGAAGTACATTTCCACATGCAAAAACACCTTCCATGTTTGTTTCCAGGCTTTCATTTACCCTTGGGCCTGAAGTGACCGGATTCAGTTCAACTCCCATTCCACGCGAAATTTCATTTTCCGGAATCAAACCAACCGAAAGAAGCAGCGTATCACATTCATATTCTTCCTCTGTTCCAGGAATTGACTTACCTGACTTGTCTACTTCTGCAAGAGTAATACCCTCCACTCTTTCTTTTCCTTTTATATCGATTACAGTATGGCTAAGTTTCAGTGGAATTCCAAAATCATCCAAACACTGTACAATATTTCGCTTCAATCCGCCGGAATATGGCATCAGTTCTGCAACAACTTGTACTTCTGCACCTTCCAGAGTCATTCTTCTTGCCATGATCAGACCAATATCACCTGATCCAAGAATCACAACTTTGCGTCCTGGAAGATATCCCTCAATGTTAACAAGACGCTGTGCAGTTCCTGCCGAAAAAATGCCTGCCGGACGGTATCCCGGAATATTAAGTGCTCCCCGGGAACGTTCTCTGCATCCCATTGCAAGAATCACTGCTTTTGCCTGGATCTGAAACATTCCATCTTCACGGTTCATCGCTGTTATAACCTTGTCATCACTGATATCCATGACCATAGTGTGTAATTTATACTTTATTCCCAATTCAATAACCTGTGTGATAAAACGTCCAGCATATTCCGGTCCTGTCAGTTCTTCCTGAAATGTATGAAGACCAAATCCATTGTGAATACACTGATTCAGAATTCCTCCGAGTTCCTTGTCTCTTTCAAGAATCAAAATACTTTCTGTTCCATTCTTTCGTGCTGCAACAGCTGCCGACAATCCTGCCGGACCACCACCAATGATTACAATATCATATGTTTTCATTAGTTTCCCTCCTGAAATGAATCTTTATTTACACCTTCAATGATTCTGGAATCTCCGCCACATTTTGTAATTTTTCCAATTGGAGTTTCAAGTTCTCTCGCAAGAATTTCCATTGTTCTCGGTGAACAGAAGCCTGCCTGACATCGTCCCATGCCTGCTCTGGTACGTCGTTTGACACCATCAAGGGATCTGGCTCCAACAGGTCTTTTGATCGCATCAATAATTTCCCCTTCGCTTACCATTTCACATCGGCAAATAATATTTCCATAAGCCGGATTGCGACGAATATATTCGTTTCTCTCTTCAAGCGACATTGCATTCAGGTCAGCAATACCTTTTCTTGTTGATACAAAGTTTTCTTTTTCTTTCAGGTCATATTTTTTCTTAAGAATATCTGCAACCATTTCTCCGATTGCCGGTGCACTGGATAATCCCGGGGATTCAATTCCGGCACAGTCTATAAAATCTTTTTCCGTTTCTCCAATAATAAAATCATCTCCGTCTTCATGGGCTCGAAGACCTGCAAAAGATGTGATCACCTGTCTTGTCGGAATATTTCTGACGCTGTTGGAGGATTTGATAAATACCTGATCCAGCCCATCTCTTGTTGTATTTGTTCCTTCTTTATTTTCAATATCCTGTGCAGTTGGACCAATCAGCAGATTTCCATGAACAGTAGGCGTAACCAGAACACCTTTGCCAAATTTTCCCGGGAGTGCAAAAACTGTATGACTCACATGGCTGCCCACACTTTTGTCAAGGAGACAGTATTCACCTTTACGTGGTATAATATGAATTTTCTTTTCGCTGACCATATTATGAAAACGATCAGCATAGACTCCAGCTGCATTAATAATACATTTTGTTTCATAAGTACCACTGGTTGTTTCAATTTTCCAGTTTTTTGTACCAGAAGAAATCCGTGAAATGTTTAATACTTCTGTATCAAAACGAAACTCCACTCCATTGACACAGGCATTTTCCGCAAAAGCAATCGTCATATTAAACGGACACACAATTCCACCGGTTGGCGCGTACAGAGCTGCGTACACATTTTCAGACACATTTGGTTCCATCTCCAGCACTTCATCATGATTCAAAATCCGAAGCTTCTTTACCCCATTTGTAATTCCTTTTTCATAAAGCTTCTGTAGATTTGGATAGTCTTTTTCGTCCAGACATAGCACAAGTGAACCATTCCGTTTAAATGGAAAATCCAGTTTTTCAGCCAGTTCTCCAATCAGCAGATTTCCTCTTACATTTAATTTTGCTTTCAAAGTTCCCGGTTCTGCATCGTAACCGGCATGGATGATCGCACTGTTTGCTTTGGAAGTTCCACAACATACATCTTCCTCTCTTTCCAGTACACAGGTTTTTATCTGATAACGGGACAGTTCTCTTGCAACTGCCGTACCGGTAACTCCAGCACCAATAATGATCACATCATATTTTTCCATTTTTATTTTCCTCCTCGTTGTTGAATTCTATATAAGAAAAAGCCCGACAAATAAACCCATGTATCATGGATCTAATGTCAGGCTCTCTTCTCTCATGCCATCATATATTTTTATTTTTGTAATCAGTTTTCTTCATCACGTGCCCATCCGTAGGCATATTTGACTGCTTTCTCCCATCCACGAATGCGTTTACTTCGCGCTTCATCTGTGATCTCTGGGATAAAGGTCTTATCAATTGCCCAATTCTGAAGGACTTCTTCCTTGCTGGTCCAGTATTTGACAGCAAGCCCTGCCAGATAAGCAGCACCCATGGCCGTTGTCTCTACGCATCGTGGACGATTGACCGGAGCGTTAATGATATCTGCCTGCGTCTGCATCAAAAAGTCATTCGCACTGGCTCCTCCATCTACCTTAAGTGAAGCCAGTTGAATACCGGAATCTGCTCTCATGGACTGCAGCACATCATTTACCTGATATGCAAGAGAGTCCAGCGTCGCACGGATGATGTGATATTTATTTACCCCACGGGTAATTCCAACGATCGTCCCCCTCGCATACTGATCCCAGTGTGGAGCTCCCAACCCGGTAAAAGCTGGCACAACATAACAACCATTTGTATCTTTGACTTTCTTTGCCATATATTCCGAATCCTCAGCAGAATCAATCAGACGCATTTCATCTCGAAGCCACTGGATTGCAGCTCCTGCAACAAAAATCGAACCTTCCAACGCATAATTCACTTTGCCATCCAGGCCCCAGGCAATTGTCGTAACCAGGCCATTTTCAGAAAAAACAGGTTTCTCACCCGTATTCATCAGAAGAAAGCAGCCGGTACCATATGTATTTTTTGCTTCGCCTGGCTGGAAACAAGTCTGTCCGAACAATGCAGACTGCTGGTCTCCTGCAGCTCCTGCAATCGGAATTGGTCCTCCCAGGAAAGAAGGATCTGCCGTACCATAAATACAACTGGACGGTTTTGGTGTCGGAAGCATAGATTTGGGGATATTCAGTTCTTCAAGTATTTCATCATCCCACTGCAGCGTATTGATATTAAACAACATTGTTCGGGATGCGTTGGAATAATCTGTAATATGTACTGCACCCTTGGTCAGTTTCCAGATCAGCCAGGTTTCGACTGTTCCGAAAAGAAGGTCTCCACGTTCTGCTTTTTCTCTGGCTCCCGGTACATTATCCAAAATCCATTTTACCTTAGTTGCTGAAAAATACGCATCGATCACCAGCCCGGTCTTCATACGGAATTTATCGGTGAGTCCCTTTGCTTTCAGAGAATCACAATACTCAGACGTCCTGCGGCACTGCCATACGATTGCATGATAGATTGGATCACCGGTGTTTTTATCCCAGACAATTGCGGTTTCACGCTGATTCGTAATACCAATTGCCGCAATATCGCGTGCCTCTGCTCCAATCATATTCATCGCTTCAACAGCTACACCAAGCATGCTTGCCCAGATTTCATCCGCATCATGCTCTACCCAGCCTGGCTTCGGAAAATACTGGTGAAATTCACGCTGTGCCACGCTGCACATTTCTCCTTTTTCGTTAAATAAGATACAACGATTGCTGGTTGTCCCCGCATCCAGCGCCATAATATATTTGTTCATATAAAAACCTCCCTTTTAAAAGTGTATTCGAATTACAAATTCCACACTTTATGATTGGTTGAAGAGACGGCTGTCGCTCCGGCAGTAAGAGCTCCCATCACGGATTCTTTGTCAGTGATCAGACCTCCGGCGATCACAGGCACTTTGATTTCAGCACACAGTCTATGTATGACTTTTGGCATTGCACCTGGAAGAACTTCAATGAAATCAGGATGTACACTGTGCTGCTGTGAAAGAATATTCTCGTATGCCATCGAATCCAAAAGGAAATAACGAAGTACCGTATACATAGAAAGTTCTCTGGCCTTTCGGACCAATGCCGGCTTTGTCGTAATGATTCCATCAGCTTCTGTATTATTCTTTAAAAATTCAACAGCAATTTCTCTCGTACTTAATCCTCCGATCAGGTCAACATGGATCATCGCAATCTTACCCGCTTCTTTAACCTTTTGTACAATGTCGGCAATAGAACAGATATCTCCAAATAAAATAAACACCACATGTATATCTGAAAGGCTGCAACACTTCTCCAGATCTTCCATATTTTTCACTGCTGCTATGATTGGGTTTTCTTCTACTGCCTCCCAGAATATACGTTCCATCTTAAGTTCCTTCCCCACTGTTCTTTGCAAAAAAAATGAGCACAAGTAAAACAGCGATCCACTGTTTCCAATATGCTCTCCTGTCTCGGCATGAATTATTTTTTATCTGAAATAAATATACCACAGATAATCAAAAAACACAATAAAAAAGAGGTTAAATCTTTTTTATTGTGTTTTTACAAAATTATCATTCTGTTTATTATACCGTTATGTATTATTATAATTTTTAATACACAAACCTATTAAAGAAGTACCCTTAAATTACCCAAAAGTTGTCCGTACAAACAACCTTCCTGTATGTTTCAAATCTAAACCATTTATTGTGTACCTCAGAGCGTTTCTCTACCGTAACCTCTTTTGCTTCCGCAAGGAATTTTTCAAGATCCGCTCTGCTCTTCACGAGCAATGCCATTCCTCTCTCATCTACAACCGGAAGTCCTACATAACGATAGTCTTCAATCTTCTGAATATCTTCCACCTTGCCATCGCGGATCAAAACTGCTGCGCCATCCTCTACAGAAAGAATATCAAAATATTCTGGATATTTGAAGCTGTCCCCAACAGCCGGCACTTCGTCACCGACATGATAAGTCTTCTTATCAGAACCAGCTTTGGACATCATCGCATTTTCAAGATTAAAATAAAATTCTTCAAATACATAACCACCGACTTTGATATCATCTTTCTGGAAATATGGTTTCTCTCCGTCATTTTCTACTGTTTCAAGCACACCACAGGCAGATGTCATATGGCTTACGCGGTCGATCAGGATCATCTCGCCAAGTGTCTTGTGTTTCTTAAACTCGTCAAGAACGATCTTCTCAGCCAGTTCGATCTCACACAGAGCAATCTCATTTTTCTCAATATGATCTGCTGAGATATGTTCACCTGTATTGACATCGATTTTATATTTAATGCTACGGATGAATCCAGGAATTCTCTTGGTTCCCAGTTTGACCAGATACTCTTTTCCAAGTGTCAGCTTACTGTCATCCATCCAGAGAAGCGTTGCAGTAAAGCTTTTTGCTACGGAGAGCCGGGCCTGGTCAGTGAGTACGCAGCCTCGGCTGACATCTACTTCTTTATCAAGCTGGATCGTTACTGCCTGTCCTGTCACTGCTTCCTCTACGGAAGTACTTCCGTTCAGAAGAGATTTTACCGTTGCAGTCTCATTGCTTGGAAGTGTAGTGATAGTCTGTCCGACTTTGATCTTACCACTTTCAATCTGTCCCTGAAAACCACGGAATTCGTGGTTAGGACGGCAGACTCTCTGAACCGGCATGTAGAATCCTGCTTCGCTCTCTGTCTCTGTCACATCGACTGTTTCCAGATGATCCAAAAGTGTTTTGCCTGTATACCAAGGCATGTTCTCAGATTTTACAGTTACATTGTCTCCTTCTGTTGCACTGACCGGAATGATCACAACATCCTGAAGTCCAAGATTTTCTGAAAGTTCATTGATGTCTTTTACAATCTCATTGAATCTTTCTTCGCTGTAGCCTACAAGATCCATCTTGTTGACTGCAAATACAAAGTGATGAATTCCCATCAGGGCACAGATACGGCTGTGGCGTCTTGTCTGTACCAGAACACCCTGTTTTGCATCGACAAGGATGATTGCAAGCTGTGCAAAAGAAGCACCAACTGCCATGTTTCTTGTATATTCTTCATGTCCCGGTGTATCTGCAACGATGAAGCTTCTCTTATCTGTTGTAAAATAGCGATAGGCAACATCAATAGTGATGCCCTGTTCTCTCTCTGCCATCAGACCATCCAGAAGAAGTGAATAGTCGATCGCACCGCCTCTGGATCCTACCTTACTGTCAAGGATCAGGGCTTTTTCCTGGTCTGCATAAAGCAGCTTAGAATCGTAAAGTATATGTCCGATCAGTGTAGATTTTCCATCATCCACACTACCGCAGGTAATAAATTTCAGTAAACCACTCATCTAGAAGTACCCCTCTCTCTTTCTCTTTTCCATGCTGGCTGCACCGCCGTCAGAATCAATGATTCGGCTGGTTCTCTCAGATTCAACAGAACTTAATGTCTCGTCGATGATCGCATCAAGAGTATCTGCATCAGAAAGGATACCACCGGTCAGTGGATAACAGCCCAGGGTACGGAAACGGACTTTTTTCATTTCCGGTTTCTCGCCAGGTTTGAGACGCATACGGTCATCATCCACCATAATGATGTTTCCGTCACGATATACTACCGGACGCTCTTTTGCAAAGTAAAGAGGCACGATCGGAATATTTTCTCTTTTTATGTACTGCCAGATATCTTTTTCTGTCCAGTTGGAGATTGGGAAAACACGGATACTCTCGCCTTTGTTGATCTCTGTATTGTAAAGTTTCCACATCTCCGGTCTCTGGTTCTTCGGATCCCAGGCGTGGTTTTCATTACGGAAAGAAAAGATCCTCTCTTTGGCACGGCTCTTTTCCTCATCACGACGGCCGCCTCCGAATGCTGCGGTAAATCCGTATTTGTTGAGGGCCTGCTTCAGAGCCTGTGTTTTCATGATATCAGTATAAGCGGATCCGTTGTCAAATGGGTTGATTCCCTGCTTCACACCGTCCTCATTGATGTATTCCAGCATTTCGATTCCAAGATCTTTTGCTGTCTTGTCACGAAACTCGATCATTTCCTTGAATTTCCAGGTTGTATTTACATGTAAAAACGGGAAAGGTGGTTTTTCCGGATAAAAGGCTTTCAGTGCGAGATGAAGCATCACTGAGCTGTCTTTTCCAATGGAATAAAGCATAACAGGTTTTTCGCATTCTGCTGCCACTTCCCGGATAATATATATTGCTTCTGCTTCCAGTTCATCTAAATGTGATAATCCGCTCATAGTTCTACTCCTGTACTAATATTTATTGGAATTTCGCCGGTCAACGCTGATGACCAGTTCACTGCCGTCAGATCTGGTGATGTTCCAATTGAGGAGATCACCTTTCTGGGTAACATTCATGGTTCCACCCATACCACCGATATCTGCGCCAAGATAAAATTCAATGGCTCCTGCCTTACATTCTTTTACGCAGGAAACGCAGCCCCAACAGTTTTTCGGGTATTTCATGACTGCTTTTCTGTCTATGATCTGAATCAGGGTACCAGGACATACTTCCTGACATTTACCGCAGCCGACACATCGCTCTTCACGAATTAGTATGCTCATAAGTATCCCCCTTTACCAGATCCCGGAACAGAATACGGATCTTTCCGTCTTCCATTCTGGAATTTACATATTTTTCAAACTTCTGGTCTGTTTCCGAATGATCCAGATTCTCATTGAAAGAATGCCATCTGGTTTCTTTTCTATTCTTAAGATGCTCGATCAGCACCTGACAGACAAGAAGTCTTTCTTTTAATTCGTATGCAAAAAGAAGTTCATGCATATCTTCTGCACCGACCTGATCTGCCAGTTCACTTAATCTTGTAATTTTTTCTTCTGCAAGATTTAACTGTTTCTCATTGAACTGATAGTTGCTGGCGATTCCACCTGCATATTCGTCCATGACTTTCTGCATGGCTTCTTCCAGTTCGTCGATGGTAAACAGACCGTTTTCTCCATTGCGGATCTTTTCGTAGTCAGCAAGGATCATCTGTGCCTGTTTTTCGATTTCGGATGTTTCTTCACTGTGATCGTCTTTTAACTGTTCGATGATTGCGAGAGAGGCGATCTTGCCCTCTGCCAGAGCACCGGTTACATATTTCTGAGGACATCCGCCTGCCACATCACCGGCTGCATAAAGTCCGTGGATGGTAGTCTCTCTTCTGGTATCTACCCAGAATCCACTGGCTGTATGACCACCTACAATGTACGGTTCTGTTCCCTGAATCTCTACGTCCTGTTCGCTCGGCATCTTGCCGCTCTCGATCCATTTGAGGGTCTGGCTCGGTGCCATGTTCAGGTATGCTTTGAGAAGATCCTGATCCTGTTCGGATGTGATACCGGAAGTCTTAAGGTAACACGGGCCATGACCAAGCTGGTTTTCTTTGACGGTTCCATACACACGCTGGCTGGTAGTCAGACCATAAATATGCTCGTAGACTTCGCCTTTGGAGTTGACCTGCTTTGCCTGCACGCCCTGTGCGATGGTTCCTGTCGGAGCAATCGTATCTTTGCAGCGAAGTGCGATAAAGCGCATCTCAAAGGTTGTCATCTCGGCACCGGAACGGATTCCCATTGCGTATCCGGCTCCTGTATTAAATGGAGGATACCACATCTTATGCCTGGAAAATCCCGGATTGTTTGGTTTGTAGAGACCGGCAGCTCCGCCTGTTGCGATTAGAACGGCTTTCGCATGGATCACATAGGCAGTTTCTTCCATGATGGAAAAACCGACAGCTCCGTAGACTCTTCCATTTTCCGTAAGAAGGTCTGTGATGTTTACGTAGCTGAGAACATCTACGTTTTCACTTTTATATACGGCATCCGCAAGAAGTGGTTTAAAGTTTTCGCCATTGATCTTAATGTTACGGTTTCCTCTTGCCACATAGTCTCCGTTTTCATCTTTAAGGATCACGAGACCAAGTTTTTCCATATCTGCCGTTACTTCGTTAAATTCTTCTGCGGCTGTCAGAAGGAGGTCGTTTCTGACGATTCCTGCCGCATCTTTAGTTGCGTAATCTACGTAGTCCTGTGGTCGGCGGCCTTTTACAATATAGGCGTTGATCGCGTTGACACCTGCTGCAAGACAGCCGCTTCGTTTGATATTTGCCTTTTCTGCAACAAGAATATTAAGTCCAGAGTTTCTGCTGATTGTGAGTGCGGCATAACAGCCTGCAGTTCCGCCGCCTATGATCAGGACATCTGTATGTAAGTGTTTTACCTGTAAGGGTTTGCTCATGGTTTTTTCTTCCTTACTTTATTCTGTGATCTCGATCTCGTGGATCGTGACATTTTTTTCTTTGTCGATTCCGAATGCTTTGAGTACCGGATTTCCTTCTTCCATAAGGGAGAGGATAAGGTATTCAATGGTCGGGTCAAATGCCAGGCGTTTGTCTTCTTCGGATGGGCGGGATGGGGATTCCGGATGGGAATGGAAGTTTCCGATGATCTTGTATCCGTTTGCTCTGGCATCTTTGAGGGCTGCAAGCTGCTCTTTGGGATCCATGGAAAAATGTTCTCTGCTGGCATCCACATTTGTGAGGAGATAGACCTTCGTGACGGTGATCTCTTCGTCTTCTTCTGTTCCTGCAAGGAGGCCGCAGGATTCATTTGGGAGGCCGGCGGTGCAATGCGTCAGGATAGTATTATAGTGTGATTTTTTTAAATATAATTTCATAAGGTGGCTCCTCGATATTCTTCTCTGACGTGTGTGAATAAACAGTTCAAACGGGGACACGCTCTCGCTGACTTCGACTGACAACGGTACTAAGTGACCACAATACGGTCACTAAGTGCCGGCCGTCTCAGATCATCCCCTTATGAATCTGTTTATTCATACACTGTGCATTGAAAATATGTTCGTCGTAAAGGGTCGCGTGGACTACTAGGACTCCGCTCCCGAAACATTGTAATATATCTTTTAGTGCAATTTGTCTTAGTGTAATTGTTATCTCTGCGTATTCACAGTGTGCGGGTAAATATTTCGAGAGAAGATGCTCTGAGACGGCCGGTACTTAGGGATTGTTTTTTAATCCCTTAGTATCCGCTGCCAGTCGAAGGCAGCGAGAGCGTATCTTCGATGAAATATTTGATCTCGCACACGTAAGGCTATAGTCTATAATCTATAATCCATATTACATATGCATGTCGCATTCTGCCTGCTCGTAATCGATCAATTTGGTGATCGTCGGGTGGTCTCCGCATACCGGGCAGTCATGGTTCTTTGGAAGTTTAATGGTACGGAAAGTCATAGACAGTGCATCATAGGTAAGAAGTCTTCCTGTGAGAAGTTCTCCTTTGCCGATAATGTATTTGATTGCTTCCATTGCCTGAAGGCTTCCGATGACTCCACCCATAGCTCCGATAACGCCGGCCTGTTTACAAGTCGGTACTGCGTCCTTCGGCGGCGGATCTTTAAATATACATCTATAACATGGTCCTTCTCCTGGAACATAGGTCATAAGCTGGCCTTTGAAACGGATGATTCCTGCATGAGAGAATGGTTTCTGTGCCATGACACAGGCATCATTGATCAGGAATTTTGCCGGAAAGTTATCGGTTCCGTCAATAATAAAGTCGTAGTCTTTGATGATATCCATGATATTCTCGGATGTGATGAACTTGCGGTATGTATTTACTTTGACATCCGGATTGATTGCCTGCATGGTTTCTTTTGCCGACTTTACTTTTGCTTTTCCAAGATCTGCTGTTGTATGGATAACCTGTCTCTGAAGATTGGAGAGATCAACTTCATCCGCATCGGCAATTCCGATCGTTCCTACACCTGCTGCCGCCAGATACATAGCTGCCGGTGCTCCAAGTCCACCTGCCCCAATAATCAGTACACTGGCGTTCAGGAGTTTTTTCTGTCCTTTGGCACCAACCTCTTTGAGGATGATATGACGGGAATAACGCTCTAACTGTTCATTCGTAAATGCCATTATCTTGCTCCTCCTCCCATGAAGTACAGGAATTCGATTTCATCACCGTCTTTCACTTCTGTGGATTCAAAAGCTCCACTTTCTACGAATTCATCATTGATAGTTACTGTAACATACTGTGGTGTTTCTACATCCTCTTTCTCAATCAGTTCTTTAACTGTAAGTCCTTCCGGATATTCTTTCTTTTCTCCTGCTACTTTGATAAACATAATGATTATTCTCCTTTTATATATTTGATCACGCACACATAAACTTATTAAATAAACTTATCAAAGATATTCTTCAAACAGTGCTTCTACTTCTTCCTGTTCTTTCAGTCCGACTACTTTCCCCTTCTGTTCTCCGTTCACAAAACAGATCACCGTCGGAACAGACATAACCTTATATTGCTCAGCAAGTGCCTTATCATAATTTACGTTCACTTTGTAAATATAAACAGTATCCTCATGTTCATCTTCGATATCCCCAAGTATTCCTGCCATCTGTTTGCATGGAATACAGGTATCAGAGTAAAAATCAACGAGGACCGGCTTATCTGCTTTTAACACTTTTTCTTCGAAATTCTCTGCATTGATTCTGAGTGCCATATCATTCATCCTCTACTTTCTTAACGATCAGGGTAAATGTATCATCCCCATTGTCTTCCAGTTTCAGAATCTGATGTCCTTCTTCTTTAATACTTCTCGGAACATTCTGTACCGATTCTCCATTATTCATACGAACAGCAAGAACCTGTCCGTCATCAAGTTCCTCCAGCGCAACCTTTGCTTTTACAAATGTTACCGGACATACAACATCCGTAATATCTACGGTATCATCAATTTTATAATCAGCCATCATAAGCTCCTTTCAGTACTTCGTACAGTTTTTCTTCTCCAACTCGATCAATTGTAAATTTGAATCGCTCTCCTGCATTTGCATGATCTGCAAAAAACTGGATGGCTGCATCTGTCACACGGAACAGCTGCTCTTCAGAAGTGATCAGTGGAAGGAATTCTCTTCCCTTACTGATATGATTTCCAAAAGTACCACCAAACGATACAAGAAATGCCTCATTTACATCCCATGCATCTACCGGACAGGATTTTGCACATCTGCCACAATAGTTGCATTTTTCATTATCGATGATCAGTTTATCATCCTGAAAAGAAATTGCTTCTTCACGACATGCCTTTTCGCAGACACCACAATGAATACAGGTATCTTCTTTCCAGCTGATCTGTGCTGCTCCCTTGATTCCAACATCATTTTCTTCTGCTTTGAGGCAGTTGTTCTGACATCCCGTCACACCAAATTTAAACTTGTGAGGAAGTTCTCGTCCAAAATATCTTTCGTTTAATTTTACTGCGATGTCATAGCTATTGATATTTCCACTTGGACAGACTGCATTGCCCTGACAGGCTGTTACTGTGCGAACTCTCGGTCCACAGACACCCGGACGACATCCACCTTTGGCAAGATCTGCTGTTACATCATCAATATCGTCTAATTTAATAAAAGGAATCTCAACTCCCTGTCTGGAAGTCAGATGAACATATCCATCTCCGTATTTTTCTGCAACTTCCGCAATCTTTTTGAGGTTCTCTGCCGTAAGAGCTCCACCAACGCAGGCAAGTCTGAGTGAAAAATTATTTTTCTGTTTCTGGCGCATAAATCCGCCTTTTTTTAAGGTTGCGTAATCAACTTTTGCCATTTTCGTCATCTCCTTCTATTACTCTTTTGAAATCTTCTTTCAAATCTTCTATATCTTCAATTCCGACACTGATTCGAATCATATCATCATAAACTCCTGAGAGTTCTTTTTCCTCCTGTGACAAATGAGCTGCTATCGTACTCGATGGATGAATCACTAGTGTCTTGGTATCTCCAATATTGGAAACCAGCCATGGAATTTTCAATTTATTTAATATCTGAAAAGCTCTTTCTTTGCTTTCTGTTCTTAATGTAATGATTGCTCCAAATCCACCATGGAACTGTTTTGCCGCAATCTCATGATATGGATGTTCCTTAAGTCCCGGATAGGAAACCGTAATGCCGTGTCCTAATCCATTCAGAAACTCCGCCAGCTCCATGGCGTTACTACAGTGGCGCTGCATTCGAAGACCAAGTGTCTCAAGTCCCAGATTATTGAGAAAAGCATTCTGTGGTGCCAGACAGGCTCCCATGCTTCGAAACAATCCGTTTCGCAATTTAGCAAGATAAGCAAAAGGTCCAAACTTTTTGAATTCTTTCATTCCTGGATATTTATCTGCATCCCATTTAAACTTTCCGCCGTTTATCAGTATACCACTGATTGCATCACTGCTTCCATTGATATATTTAGAAGAGGAATGAATAACTACATCTGCTCCAAGTTTCAATGGATTGATCAGATAAGGTGTCGCTACTGTATTATCCACAAGAAATGGAATTCCATATTTATGTGCAACTTCTGCAACTCCCTGAATATCCGTGACATCCAGTTTCGGATTTCCGATTGTCTCAGCAAAAACAGCTCTGGTCTCAGGTGTGATTTCCGCCTCAAAAGCCTGCGGTGTATTGACTTTTACATAAGTTGTCGTAACACCATATACTTTCAGCTCATCCAGAAGTTCCACAGTTCCTCCATATAAGCCAGCTGCTGCAACAACATGGTCTCCTCTCTGAAGGACATTCATAAGAGCCATGCTAAGTGCCGCCATGCCGGAAGAACACGCCACACTTCCAATCCCGCCTTCAAGCTTTGCCATCCTTTTTTCAAAAGATTCTATCGTCGGGTTGTTGATTCTTGTGTAAGAATACCCAGCCATTTTATTTGAAAAGATTTTCTCAAGTTCCTCAGCTGTATCATGACGGAATGCACTGGACTGGTAGATCGGTACCTGTGTCGCACCGTGAGGATTGTTACCCTCTGTCCCATGAAGCAAAGTTGTATTAAAACCGTATTCTTTCATTCCTGTGCTCCTTTTTTCTTTTCATTTGTGTTGGTATTACTATATACCCATAAACATACCATGTCAATAGGTAATATATGCTTTTTTCCATTTTTTCTATAAATTTACAATTTTAAACTTTATTCTGCAGAAAAAAAGAACAGCCACTGTACTTCTGACAGTTCTGTTCTCTTGATCCGACAGATATTTTACTTATTCTGATCTGCCCTTTGTTCCGCGCTATTCATCAGATTACATAGTCTCCTGTATCTGTGCTCTGCTCCAGAAGGTCTTCCAAAGTAATTCCGTCAAAATATTCATTGAGCAGCTTATAGAAACCTTCCCACATCTGCAGTGTTTTGCAGGATGATGCTCTCTCGCACTGATTCGGATGATCATCCAGACAGGCAACCGGTGCCATTGAACCTTCCGTGATACGCAGGATACTTCCGATCGTATATTCAGCAGGAGTCCTGACCAGGCGATACCCTCCACCTTTTCCTCGAAGCGCTTTGACAAATTTCTGTTTGCTCAAGACAGAAACAATGGACTCGAGATATTTCTCAGAAATCTCCTGTCTTTTCGCAATGTCCATTAATGGAATATACTCTCCATTATTATGTTCTGCAAGATCCAGCATAACGCGGATCGCATAACGTCCTCTCGTTGATATCTTCATGAAATCCCCTCCATAAACCTATTATACCACAAGGTTATAGGGAAAACAAGTGTCAATCATCAGATTACAAGATAATCTTCCCTTGCAGAGCTATTCTCCAGTGCATATACTTTGTTTTCTTTTATTACAAAAAGCCGCTGTACAAACACATCCACTTTTTCTCCCTGACGGACCAGGGGTTCATCCAGTCCTCTTCTTGCAGACAGCACAACTTCTTCAAGTTTCAGCTGAAGTTCAAAATAACTGCCTCTGAAGGCCACACGTTCAACATCTGCTTCCGATGCAGAACTTTTGTATTTCTGTACTTCATTTTTTCTGGTCACCTTTACAAACTCAGGACGTACAATTGCATATTCTGCACCCGGAATATCTTCAAAGTAATTGAAGACATGATAATCCCTGACTGTAGCCGCCTGTCCAAAAAAAGACGCACTAAAAGCAGTTTCAGGACTCTGATATACCTCTACCGGGCTGCCTTTCTGTTCAATATGTCCCCGGTTTGTAATAATGATCTCATCTGCCACTTCAATTGCCTCATCCTGGTCATGCGTAACAAAAATACTGGTGATCCCAAGTTTTTCAATCATATCCTTCAACCATGTACGAAGTTCCTGTCGGATTTTTGCATCAATCGCTGCAAACGGCTCATCCAACAGAAGAAGCTGCGGATTTGGTGCAAGAGCTCTCGCAAAAGCCACTCTCTGTCTCTGACCACCGGAAAGTTGACTTGGATATCTTTTTTCAAGTCCTTTCAGTCCGATCAGTTCAATCAATTCCGTTACTCTTTTTTTAATATAGGTTTTATCCGCTTTCTGTACTTTCAGACCAAATGCAATATTGTCATAAACTGTCATGTAACGAAATAACGCATAACTTTGAAATACAAATCCTATTCCACGTTCGCTTGCCGGTATATCATTCACTACTTTTCCGTCAATAATGATCTCCCCGCTGTCTGGCTGTTCCAGTCCCGCAATCATACGTAGTATTGTCGTTTTTCCACTTCCACTTGGTCCAAGCAGACCGATCAGTTTTCCTTTCTCAATCCCGAAGGAAACATGATCTGAAGCTTTATAGTCCCCAAAGGTTTTATTGATATCTTTTAATTCCACGTACATTATGCTTCCTCCTCTTTTTTGCCTTTATACTCCATGATGCTTCGAATGACCAGAAGAATAATTGCCATGATTACCAGAATTGATGATACAGCAAATGCCGGAACATACTGGAATTCATTAAATAAAATTTCTACATGCAGCGGCAATGTATTCGTCAGTCCCCTGAGATGACCTGACAGTACAGATACTGCGCCAAATTCCCCCATGGCTCTTGCAGTACAGAGTACGATTCCATACAACAGCGCCCATTTGATATGTGGAAATGTTATTTTTGAAAAAATCGTCCATCCTTTTGCTCCCATAAGTGCTGCTGCTTCTTCCTCATCCGTTCCAATCGACTCCAGTACTGGAAGCAGTTCACGAAAAACAAATGGAAATGTTACAAATACAGTCGCCAGAATAATTCCCGGAACAGCAAATACAATCTGGATATTTGCTTTTTGCAGATACGGGTAAAGAATGCTCTGTTTTCCAAATACAAGAAGATAGATCAGACCTGCAATGATTGGCGAAACCGTGACTGGTACATCGATCAGAGTCGTCAGAAATTTTTTCCCTTTAAACTGAAATCGCGTCACTGCCCAGGCTGCACATAAGCCCAAAACAGTGTTACATAATACCGCAATGACTGTTGCTTTTAACGTCAGCATCAGTGCAGCGATCGTAAAAGAATCTGTCACCGCTTCCACATAAACCTGCCATCCTTTTTTCAATGCCTCCGTTACAACTACAAACAAAGGAAGCACCAGCATAACAAAAAGAAAGAGAATGCTGATTCCGATCAGCAGATATTTGACCAGCTTTGATTCTTTTTTCTTACCCATCACGCATTGCCTCCTCTCAGTCTTTTTGAATTGCGTGCCTGCATCAGATTCATCAGAAACAGAATCAGGAATGAAGCCACCAGCATAACCAGTGCAATGGATGTGGCACTTTTATAATCAAATTCCTGTAATTCAGACATAATGATCAATGGTGTGATCTCTGTTTCATACGGTCTGTTTCCTGCAATAAATACTACGCTTCCATATTCTCCCAGGCATCGTCCAAATGCAAGTCCGGTTCCAGTCAAAAGCGGCGGTAAAAGTTCCGGAAGAATCACTCTTCGAAAAATATAGGCTGGCTTTGCGCCCATAACTCTTGCCGCTTCTTCATAAGAGCCATCCAGTTTCTCAAGAACCGGCTGAACAGCTCTCGCTACAAAAGGAATCCCCACAAAGATCAGTGCAAATGTAATTCCAAGCTTTGTATAGGCAATCTTAATTCCAAACTTTGCAAAAAAGCTTCCGATCAGTCCCTGATCCGAAGTAAGAGAAGTCAGAGAAATGCCTGCTACTGCTGTTGGAAGCGCAAATGGAAGCTCAATCATTCCATCCATGATCCTTTTTCCCGGAAATTCATAACGTACCAGCACCCATGCCAGGATCAGCCCCATCACTGCATTTACAAAAGAAGCTCCAAGAGCCGTAATAAAACTCACATAAAAGCTGGATAAAATTCTTTTACGGGTTATAACCTCAATAAATTCATTAAACCCAAGTTGGGAAGAATAGATTACAAGTGACGCTAGCGGAATCAGAACAACAATGCTCAGCATAGTGATTGTCACACCCATCGTCAGTCCAAATCCCGGTATCACTCTTTTTTTGCTTTTTTTCATAATATCCACTCCTCATCTTCTAGTTTCCATAGATTCTGTCAAAAACTCCTCCATCTGCAAAATGTTTCCGCTGCACTTCCTGCCAGCCGCCAAAATCATCAATCGTCTTCAGTTCCATATTCAGATCAAAAACATCTCTGTATTCCTCCAAAATTTCCTGATTGACCGGACGATAATAATTCTCAGCTGCAATTCTCTGTGCATCATCAGAATACAGATAATTCAGATATTCCCTGGAAACTTCTTCTGTACCACGATTCTCTGCGACCTCATCCACAACAGCTACCGACGGTTGAGCCAGAACACTGATACTCGGAGCAATGATCTCAAATTCATCCGGATCATCTTTTACAGAAAGAAATGCTTCATTTTCCCAGGCAATCAGCACATCTCCCTGCCCGTTTTCTACAAAAGAGGTCGTAGCACTTCTTGCTCCGGAATCCAGTACCAGAACATTCTGGTATAATTTCTTTATAAATGCTTCCATCTTCTCTTCATCATTATTATATATTTTCTGAGCATAAGCCCAGGCTGCCAAATAATTCCATCGTGCACCGCCGGATGTCTTCGGGTTTGGAGTGATCACATCGACATCGTCTCGGATGAGGTCATCCCAGTCCTGGATATTCTTTGGATTTCCTTTCCGTACCAGAAATACGATCGTAGATGTGTACGGAGCACTGTCATCAGGAAGTTCTTCCTTCCATCCACTCTGAATCATGCCGGCATTTTCGATTGCATCAATATCATAATCAAGTGCAAGTGTCACTACATCTGCCTGCAGGCCGTTGATCACTTCCAGTGCCTGTTTGCCGGAGCCTCCATGTGACTGGATCACATCAACATCCTGTCCTGTTTTTTCTTTCCAGTGTTCCTTAAAAATCTCATTATAGGACTCGTAAAGTTCTCTTGTCGGATCATAAGAAACATTGATGATATGTATGTTTGAACCTGCACCGGCATCGTAGGAACAGACGCCGGCAAATACAGCTATTCCAAGTACTGATACCAGGCAGATGTTTCTGAATTTCTTTTTTATCATTTATTCCACTCCCGTTGGATGATTATTTCGTTAACATATGTGATTGGTATGTTTTACGTTAATGGCATTATATACCAATAAACATAGTTTTTAAATATGTTTATAAGAAAACGTTTGCACAGGCATATTTTTATGTAATAGGAACTCCTATTACATAAAAAAGCAGCTGCCATCATTTATGATAACAGCTGCAATCCTGCCGGAAGCTATTTCACATCATCGTAAGTATCAAGGAAATTATGTCTCACACCATCCTGTTTATACCCAATGACTGTATTCAGATTTACATTCTCAACACTTCGGAAAATATTATACTCAATTACCGGATCTTTCTGAGCGAGTTCGTGAATCAATTCCTTGATCTCTGCACGCTTGGAACCTTTTTCCGTACCACCACAGGAAGCACAATGCTCCGTAAAACGACACGCACACTGAATAAAATGAAGGTCATTGTAGTTCGCCCAGTGAATGATATCCGCCTCACGGATCAGATACAGCGGGCGAATCAGTTCCATTCCCTCAAAGTTTGTACTGTGAAGCTTCGGCATCATCGTCTGTACCTGTGCACCGTAAAGCATTCCCATCAGGATCGTTTCAATAACATCGTCATAATGATGCCCTAACGCAATCTTATTGCAGCCAAGTTCCTTTGCTTTGCTGTATAGATAACCTCTTCTCATACGAGCACAGAGATAACACGGTGACTGTTCCTCAGATGCTACAATATTAAAGATATCCGACTCAAATACTGTGATCGGAACATTCAGGATCTGTGCATTATCTTTGATCGTCTGATAGTTGATCTCATTGTATCCCGGATTCATTACAAGAAAGACAACTTCAAAATTCTTTTTTCCATGACGTGAAAGCTCCTGAAACAACTTTGCCATCAACATGGAATCTTTTCCACCAGAAATGCAGACTGCAATTTTATCACCATCCTGCACCAGTTCATATTCTCTGATTGCCTTCGTAAACCGTCTCCAGATAGGTTTGCGGAATTTCTTGATAATGCTTCGTTCAATGTCCTTTGTACGCTGTTCCGCTGCATTGTGATCAGCCATCATTTTGCTGAGCTTCATCTTAAGCCATGCACGATAGCCATTTTTGATGCTGTAGATTTCATATCCCTGTTCTGTCAGCTCTTCTGCGATTTCTTCACTCTTCTGACCGGTATAACAAAGCAGGTAAACCGGACAGTCTTTACGTATTTCATCCATATGCGCTGCCAATTCCTCCCAGTAAATATTGACCGCACCAGGATAAGTCTCCTTCTCAAAATCCGCGGCATCACGGATATCTATGATCTGCTTTTCTCTTGTATCTTCCTGTAACTCTTCAATTGTTCTAATACACATATCAATCTTCCTTATACTTTTCTTATATATAGTAATCACTCCAGAAGCTCTCCGAAACATGAGAGCAGCTGTTTCTTACCAGCAGTTTCCCGGATAGTTCCATTCGGACTACTCCCGAATGGCCGCCTTTCATTCTGTCCAGAAGCAGATACAGGGCAAATCGTCCCATTTCTTCTTTTGGAAGACCAACTGTCGTCAGCATTGGTTTGGTAAATTGCGCTTCTTCAATATCGTCACTGGCTATAATGGATGGAGTAAAATACAGATTTCTGCACTTTCTGAGATATTTCAGTATACCCACAGCTGTGATATCATTTGCGCAGTAAATGCCAGTCGGGCAGTCCTCAGATTTCAAAAGCTTCTCCATTGCCTCATAGCCTTCTCTCTCTGTCTGATCTGTTTCTACTACATACTCCGGTATGACATCCAGGTTATTTTCCTTCAACGTATCCAGATAACCAACATAACGATCTTCATTTCTGCAGCCGCCTACATATCCTATGTTTCTATGACCAAGCGAGATCAAATGTTCAACTGCCATCTGTGCAATTTTCTTTCCATCGCACAAAACCTCATCAACTTCATAATTTGTAGAATTTCGATTAACAGATACAACACTTCTGTATTTCTGATTCAGTTTCTTCAAAGCAAGCGGATTACAGCGTCCAATGATGATCAGTCCGTCTTTATTTTCTTCTGTCTCAGTATACATTCGCTGAATGATCTGGTCAAGATTTTCTCTTCTGCATTTTCGATCATCAGAAAAAAGCGGCATATACCAGACTTTTGATAAAATACAGTTATGTTCATGTATCTCACTTTCTACAACCCTGAGCAATTCTGTAAAAAAAGGATCTGTTCTGGATTCATCTGTACGTGTCATAAGGACATTGATATACCAGATTTTGCTTTCTTTTGCCTGTGTTCCCTTTTTCAGGTTACGTGCCGCCTCATTTGGAACATAATTCATTTCCATAGCAATTGACCAGACTTTTTCTCTGAGGCCAGGCACTGAACATTTGTAATCCGGCCGGTTCAGGATACGTGATACGGTTGATATAGATACTCCTGCTTTTTCTGCGATCTTTTTGATTGACATATGTATTTCCTCTCTCTGCCTTCCTTCGACAGATCTCAGTAAAAAAAAACCGGAAGTCAGGACAGCCCTGTGTCTCTAACCCCCGGTAATATTCAGATATAGTACATTTCCTGTTTATCATAGTGATCGGAATAATATCCGCTCATTTGTGCCAAAGTTAAATTTGACAGAATCTGATCGAGTTCCTGGTTAACGGAATCCACCACCAGTTTCTGAATCGTGTCAGAGATTCCTTTATAACTGTTTTCCGCCAGAACATCCTCATCTTCAAGGTGGTAACTGCCTTCCAGTGCTTCCACCACAGATGCAACCGTAATCTCGTCAGCAGCTTTTGCCAGATTATATCCTCCCTGGGAGCCTTTGACACTTTTTACTATGCCTGTTCTGCGGAACGAGGCAAATATGTGTTCCAGAAACTGGAGAGAAATGTCATTTCTCTCAGCAATGGTTTTCAGGGCTACCGGTGTGGTGGACGGCTGAGCAGCCAGATCTACCAACGCAGTGAGACCATATCTGGTTTTTTTACAGAATTTCAATTACTGGATTGCTTTGAAAGCTTCGTCCAGATCCTGAATGATATCATCAATGTTTTCTGTTCCGATGGAAAGACGGATTGTGTTCGGTTTGATACCCTGATCCAGAAGCTCTTCTTCTGTGCACTGGCTGTGTGTGGTGGTTGCAGGATGGATAACCAGTGATTTAACATCTGCTACGTTTGCAAGGAGTGAAAACAGTTCCAGATTATCGATGAAGTCTTTGGCTGTCTGTGCATCTCCCTTGATTTCGAATGTGAAGATAGATCCACCACCATTCGGGAAGTATTTTGCATACAGTGCCTTCTGGCTTTCATCATCTGTTACAGACGGATGATGAACTTTTTCTACCTGCGGATGATTATTCAGATACTGAACAACTTTCAGTGCATTCTCAACATGACGCTCTACACGGAGAGACAGTGTCTCAAGTCCCTGCAGGAAGATGAAGGAGCTTACCGGTGAAATTGTTGCTCCTGTGTCACGGAGAAGGATCGCACGGATCTTTGTAACAAATGCAGCCGGTCCGCATGCTTTTGTGAAGCTTACGCCATGATAGCTTGGGTTTGGCTCTGTAAGAGATGCAAATTTGCCGGATGCCTCCCAGTCGAACTTACCACTCTCTACGATCACACCACCAATAGTAGTTCCGTGACCACCGATGAATTTTGTTGCGGAATGAACAACGATATCTGCGCCGTACTCGATCGGTCTTACGAGGTATGGTGTTGCAAATGTATTATCTACAACAAGCGGAATTTTATGTTTGTGAGCAATTTTTGCAAGAGCCTCAATATCTACAACATCAGAATTTGGGTTTCCAAGAGTCTCAATATAAACAGCTTTTGTGTTCTCCTGGATCGCATGCTCCACTTCCTCGAGATTGAATACATCAACAAATGTTGTTGTGATTCCGTATGCCGGAAGCGTATGCTCCAGAAGGTTTGTTGTACCGCCGTAAATATTTTTGGCTGCTACAATGTGATCTCCCTGCTGTGCAAGATTCTCGATCGTGTATGTGATAGCTGCTGCACCGGATGCTACTGCAAGTGCTGCGGAGCCACCCTCAAGTGCTGCGATCCTCTTCTCGAATACGTCCTCTGTCGGGTTTGTAAGACGTCCGTAAATGTTACCTGCATCTGCAAGTCCGAAACGTGCTGCTGCATGATCGCAGTTGCGGAATACATAGGAAGATGTCTGGTAGATTGGTACTGCTCTTGCATCTGTAACCGGATCCGGCTGTTCCTGCCCTACGTGAAGCTGTAATGTCTCAAATTTGAATTTTCTCTGATCTCTTGTAATTTTGCTCATGTGTTTGTCCTCTTTTCTTTTATTCTTATATTCGGTAAAATACTAATTGCTTATCTTATGATCATCTGCTTATCAGCGACAACAACACATTCGCTTTTCTTCGATAAACACCCTTGTTGACTTCTGTAAAACCTTCATGATTTCCTCCTGATCATCACGTTGCTCACCTTGTTTTGTGTGCTCCGTTTTTTGATGATGCAATCATATCACCCTTTTCCTAGTATGTCAATGGGGTTTATCTGTTTAGGTTCTCACCTTTATTTATGACTGGTTATAGATTTTATTTATAACGCCACCACCTACAACCTCATCTCCGTCATACATCACTACAGCCTGGCCTTTTGTGATGGCTCTCTGCGGTTCATCAAATTTCACATGAAGGATGCCATCCGGTGTCTGCCATGCAGTGGCAGGCTGCTCTTTGTGACGGTAACGGATCTTGGCAGTCACTCTTTTCGGCTCAGCTAAGCTGTCCACAGAGATCAGATTTACACTATCTGCCTCAAGTTCACTACTGAAAAGATCTGCGTTGTCCCCGAGAACTACCGTATTGGTCTTCGGAGAGATCTCACAGACATAAAGACGGCTGGCCGCCGGAATGCCAAGGCCGCGGCGCTGGCCGATCGTGTAATGGATGATTCCCTTATGGCGTCCGATATAGTTTCCCTCTTTATCTACAAAATCACCTTCCGGTGTTTTTTTGCCTGTGTACTTCTCAATAAATTTCGCATAGTCGCCGTCCGGTACAAAGCAGATATCCTGACTGTCATGCTTTCTGGCATTGATAAAGCCATGTTTTTCGGCGATGACACGAACCTGGTCCTTCCGGAGACCTCCAAGCGGAAGCTTTACATGTGCCAGCTGTTCCTGGGTCAGCATATAGAGAACGTATGACTGATCCTTTGTATTGTCCACTGCTTTTTTCAGAAGGTAGCGGTCCCGTTTCTCATCGTACTCCACTCTTGCATAATGTCCGGTTACAATATAATCGTAGCCGATTTCCTGCATGCGGTGAAACATTTTATCAAATTTCAGATATCGGTTACAGTCGATACATGGATTAGGGGTGCAGCCGTTTTCGTAGGCATCTACAAACCTGTCCATAACCTCTGTATGGAAATCTGCGGTAAAATTAAACACGTAGTAAGGCATATCCATCTGATAGGCTACGCTTCTGGCATCCTCAACATCGTCCAGGGAACAGCAGGTCTTTTCCCTGTGGACACCGATATCTTCGTTGTTGTAAAGTTTCATGGTAGCGCCGATGCACTCGTCACCGGATTCCTTTGTCAAAAGAGCTGCCACGGAGCTGTCTACACCGCCGCTCATTGCTATGATCGCTTTTTTCATTTATATCTTAACCTTTCCTGATGATTGATGATTTCTCAGCTTTGCAGCCTGTATTCTCTTACGGTTACTGCAATTTCGCATTTATTATAATATGGCAGTTATTCTTTGTCCACGATTTTTCACCCGGAACCTTTGCTTTGCTTCTTTCCTGCAGACTCTCTTTGGTATATAATAGAAAATATTTTTCAGAAAAGGATGTGACTATATGAAGCTTTCCCTGTTTTCCACGCTGCGAGGATATTGGAAGGAATACCTTCCCAAAGATATTTTCTCCGGCATCATCATAGCAGCTGTTTCCATCCCTATCTCCATGGGATATGCCCAGATTTCCGGGATCCCGGCGGTATACGGACTGTACGGTTCTGTTCTGCCGATCCTTTTGTTTGCTCTATTTTCCACTTCAAGACAGTTTATCTTCGGAGTTGATGCGGCACCTGCTGCCATTGTAGGTGGTGCACTGTCTACTCTTGGCATTGCTGCAGAGTCAGAAGCTGCCATGGATTATGTTCCTGCCATCGCACTTTTTGCAGGTCTGTGGCTGTTTATCTTCTTTCTGCTTCACGCAGATAAGATCGTGGACTTTATCTCCACACCTGTTATGGGCGGTTTTATCAGCGGTATCGCAGTTACCATCATCCTGATGCAGATCCCGAAACTTATGGGAAGTTCTGCAGGATCCGGAGAGCTCCTGGAACTGGCAGAGCATATCTTCGCTGCCGCCAAAAATATCAGCTGGCTTTCCCTCTTCATGGGGCTTGGTGCTCTGGTGCTGATCCGCACATTTAAAAAGCTGGCGTCGAAATTCCCCATGGCTATCGTTATTATGGCTCTGGGTGTTCTTTCCACCGTTGTTTTTCATGTGGACGAAAAAGGCGTAGTCCTCCTGCAGTCTGTAGAACGTGGACTTCCCTCCCTGGTGATCCCGGATTTCGGAAATGTTGATCTGACCCAGGCGGCAGGCCGCGGTCTTATGGTTGCTGTTGTCATTATGGCAGAAACTCTTCTTGCAGAGAATACCTTTGCGTTCCGCAATGATTATAAGCTGAACGACCGTCAGGAAATCCTGGCCTGTGCCGCCGGAAATATTGCTGCCGCCGCAGTAGGCTGCTGCCCGGTAAACGGCAGTATCTCCCGCACCTCCCTCAATGAACAGTACGATGGAAAATCTCAGGCGGTTTCCATCACTGCCGGGATCACCATGGCTCTGATCCTTCTTTTCGGCACCGGTTTTATCGGATATCTTCCGGTTCCTGTACTGACAGCCATTGTGATCTCTGCTCTGATGGATGTGGTGGAAACCCATCTGGCTGTACGTCTTTTCAAAGTAAGCCGTACAGAATTCTACATCTTCATGGCTGCCGGTTTCAGTGTGCTCTGTCTTGGAACCATTTATGGGGTTATCATTGGTATCCTGCTCTCTTTCGTAGCTGTGATCCTGAAGGCCACCAACCCGCCGCGCTCCTTCCGTGGTATGATCCCTGGAAGAGATTCTTATTTTGATCTGTCCAAAAACCGTTTCGCCTACCCTATTAAGGGCGTTGTGATCTACCGTTTCAGTGAAAACCTGTTTTTTGCAAATATAAAGATTTTTCAGGAAGATATTGAGAACAGCATCCGAAAAGACACCAGGGTAGTGATCGTAGATGCCAGTGCTATCAACAGCATTGATGTCACAGCAGCAGACCGTCTGGATGCCATCTCCGCAAGCCTGAAAAAACGTGGGATCCGTTTTTACCTCACAGAACATTCCACCCAGATCAATGACCAGCTGCGTCAGTTCGGCATCGGTCATATGATCAAGGACGGTATGGTCCGCCGTACCATTCTTGCTGCTCTGCATGACGCAGGGATCGAAGCCCCTTATGAACTGGATGTTCCAAAGGAAGACGAGACAAAGCTTCTGCGCCGCAGTATCGCTTTTCTTCCGGCAGAGGAAGAAAATACCCTAGAAGAGTTCGCCTGGGCTTTTGGTGATGATGCAGTAAAAGAGATCGAAGAATCTGTCCATCACATTATTGAACAGCTGCACCAGATCCCGGATATCCAACGTCTCTCCGAAGAAGGTCTGGAAGAGCTTCTGGATAACTGGCATGGGCTGGGTGTTCTGGATGAGGATGAACTGCTTCGAAGAATTGAATTACATATGGATGAGCTGCCTGAGGAATTAACTTCCGACCGGAAACTGATCCTTCAGCTTCTGGAAAAGCGCCGTGGCAAGCTGAAAGAAAAAATCCTTGCCGAGCATCCGGAAGTCCTGGAACGACTGGAACAGCGCCGGAAAAAGCTGGAGGAACGGCTGGAAAAGCAGAATCCGGAAGCTGTTCAGAAATGGAAGCACTGGAAGGAAGAGCATCTCAAATACTGATTTCTGCATACATCCCCTTTCCAGGTCCATGATCAGATTGCAGGATTTCCTGCATATTTCTCACAGATATTGATAAAATCCTGCATCACGGCAGAAGGCCTGCGATCCTTTTTCCAGGCAAGAAGGATCCTGGTCTTCAGCTTCTCTTCTTCAATGATGCGGATCGGAAGATCTGTACAGAGATCCTCCATGGATCTTGGAAAAACGGCGGTTGCAAGACCTTCCTGCACCCAGAGCATGGCATCTCTGGGATCATCACAGACACAGAAAATATCCGGCTGGAGATTTTTTTTTCCAAAGGCTTTCATCAGAAATTCTTCGTACCGCCGGTAAATAATGAGAGGGCATCCGGTCAGCTCTTTAAGGCTGATGCCCTCTTTTTTTGTCTCATTTTCCGGGATCTCCGGAGGAAGGACCGCGATCATGGGTTCCTCATCCAGTTCCAGATAATTTAAACCTTCCAGCTTGATAGGTGTACGCACTACCGAAACATCAATGATCCCATCCATCAGATAATTCAGAAGTGTAAAGGTGATCGCATCCCTTACCTCAAAGTTTACATCACAATTTTCCCTGGAAAATCTGGAAATATAAGGCATAATGGTGGTCACTGTGGTTGGCGTGATCCCGATACGTAAAACCTGTTTTTTCCCTGCTTTGGATACTTCTAGTTCTGTGGAACGAACGTAGCTCAAAATGTTCTCTGTCCTGTCATAAAGAAGCTTTCCTGCTTCTGTCAGTGTCACGCCTGCCCTGGTCCGCTCAAAAAGCTTCACCTTCAGCTCTGCTTCCAGCTGCTTGATCTGATAGCTCAGCGGCGGCTGGGACATGTTCAGTCTCCTTGCGGCTTCATTGATGCTTCCTGTTGCTGCGATCTCATGAAAATATTCCAGCTGTCTGATTTCCATATATAAATCCTTCTTTCTTTATCTGATATATAACACAGGCAAAACCCATCTACTGCTTATTGCTTTTCGCTGTCCCACAGAGTGCTTTCTTAATTCGGTTAAGAAATACTATATCTGCAATACTTTGTAAATACTATGAATATCTTTCCCACACAATTATCCGAAAAACCATACTTCTATCATCCCACAGATTTCCGTCCCAGGCAATAGCAAAATTATATTATCATACATTAAAAACAATATTATACGTATTATCTCCATAGGAGTATAATAACAGAGGTTTATTATAGAAAATAAGGAAACGGAGGAAGAAAAAGAAATGCGAACACTCGCAAAATATCTTCGAAATTACAAAAAAGAAAGCGTTCTGGCTCCTTTTTTCAAGTTTCTGGAAGTTGTATTTGATCTGCTGGTGCCTGTCGTCATCGCCCAGATCATCGATGTGGGAATTGCAAATAATGACCACGGCTATATCGTTCAGAAGTTTTTTATCCTGATACTGATGGCTGCTGCAGGACTTGCAGTCAGCATTACTGCACAGTTTTTTGCTGCAAAAGCCAGCGTAGGCTTTGCCACAGAAGTGCGTCAGGCTGTATTTGACCATATCCAGAAGCTTTCCTATACGGAGCTGGACACCCTTGGCACTGACACGCTGATCACCCGTCTTACAGACGATGTCAATCAGGTACAGAACGGAGTAAACATGGGACTCCGTCTTCTTCTTCGAAGCCCGTTTATTGTTCTAGGCTCTATGGTAATGGCTTTTACCATCAATGTGCGCTGTGCACTGATCTTCGCTGTTGCCATTCCAGTACTGTTCCTGGTTGTCTTTGTGATCATGTTTTTAAGTATCCCGCTTTTCAAAAAAGTACAGGGACGTCTGGATTCCGTCACCCGTCTTACCAGAGAAAACCTGACCGGTGTCCGTGTGATCCGTGCATTTTGCCGTGAAGCTGATGCCGTTGCGGAGTTTGACGAAAGCAATCTTGCACTTACCAGACTGAACGAATTTGTCGGAAAAATCTCTGCACTTTTAAATCCTGCAACTTATGTACTGATCAATATCGCAACAGTAATCCTGATCCGGACTGCAGGTGTACAGGTAAACCTCGGAAACATGCAGCAGGGTGAAATAGTTGCTCTTTACAACTATATGGCACAGATGATCGTAGAACTGATCAAGCTTGCGTCCCTGATCATCACCCTGAACAAATCCATGGCCTGTGCGGATCGCGTTGCCGGAATCCTGAAAGTCGATTCCACCATGACTTACCCGGACAAAGCTTCCTTACCGACTGTGGAAAGCAGTGACTATGCAGTCGCTTTTGACCATGTGAGTTTCTCCTATGCAGGAACCGGCGCACCTAGCCTTTCTGATATCACTTTTTCCGCAAAAAAAGGCTCTACGATCGGAATCATCGGCGGTACCGGAAGCGGTAAATCCACTCTTGTGGATCTGATCGCCCGTTTCTACGACGCAACCTCCGGAGTCATTACCCTCGATGGTCAGAATGTACAGACCTATTCCAGGCAGGAACTCAGGGAAAAAATCGGCGTAGTTCCTCAAAAAGCAGCACTTTTCCAGGGAACCATCCGCGATAATTTAAGCTGGGGACGGGAAGATGCCACGGACGAAGAAATGTGGGAAGCACTTACCACCGCTCAGGCTCGTGAAATCGTAGAGAAAAAGGACGGTCAGCTGGATTTCCGTCTGGAACAGAACGGCCGGAATCTTTCCGGTGGCCAGCGTCAGAGACTTACCATTGCCCGCGCCCTTGTGAAAAAACCAGAGATCCTGATCCTGGATGACAGTGCCAGTGCTCTTGACTTTGCCACAGATGCGGCACTTCGGAAATCCCTTCACCAGCTTGGTGGAAAAACAACCACCTTCCTGGTATCCCAGAGAGCCGCCAGCATCCGCCAGGCCGATCTGATCCTGGTACTGGATGACGGTCAGCTTTCCGGAAAAGGAACCCATCAGGAGCTGATCTCTACCTGTGAAACTTACCGTGAGATCTTTTTCTCACAGTTCCCGGAAGAGCGTACCAAATATGAAAAAGCGACTGGAAAGGAGGTCCTGGCATGAGTAAAACAGATACAACCGCCAAAAGCAAAAACAGCATGGCAACCTTTTTCAAGGTACTACGTTTCATTGGAAAATACCGTTTTCTTCTCGTATTAAGTGTGATCCTAGCAGCAGTCACTGTAATTTTGCAGCTGTATGTTCCCGTACTTTTTGGTTATGCCATTGATGAGGTCGTTGCTGCCCACGAAGTTGATTTTACAAGAATGGGATTCTATCTTTCCCGTATTCTTGTCATGATCGTATTTTCCGGCATTGCCACCTGGATCATGAGTGTCATCAACAACCGTATGACCTACCGCACAGTACAGGATATCCGTGCAAGATCCATCCGCCATATCCAGAAGCTTCCTCTGTCCTACCTGGACGGACACAGCACCGGTGATATCATCAGCCGTGTCATCGCAGATACGGATATTCTTTCCGATGGTATGCTCCTTGGATTTACACAGCTGTTTTCCGGTATCATCACCATCATCGGAACCCTGCTCTTCATGTTCTCCAAAAATGTGTGGATCACTCTGATGATCATTGTCCTGACACCTGTAAGCTTTTTTGTGGCGAAATTCATCTCCTCCCATTCCTTCCAGATGTTCCGTGCGCAGAGTGATGCCCGTGGACGTCAGACTGCACTGATCGAGGAAATGATCGGAAATCAGAAAGTGGTTCAGGCCTTTGGTTACGAAAATCGTTCTTCCGAACGTTTTGCTGCGATCAATGAAGAACTCCGTGATGCCAGCCAGAAGGCTGTTTTTTACAGCAGCCTCACCAACCCGTCCACACGATGTGTCAACAACATCATTTACGCAGGTGTAGCTCTTGCAGGTGCCTTTCTGATCCCGGGCGGTCATCTGACTGTCGGTGGACTTTCCGTACTGCTGGCTTATGCAAACCAGTATATGAAGCCCTTCAACGATATCAGCTCCGTGATCACAGAGCTTCAGAACGCTCTGGCATGCGCTACCAGGATCTTTGATCTTCTGGAGGAAGAGCCAGAAAGCCCGGATCCGTCCGGAACTCTTGTCGATGTAAAAGGTGCAGTGGATATCCAGAATGTTTCCTTCCGCTACGAAGCGGACAAACCTCTCATTAAAAACTTTAATCTTCATACAGAACCAGGCAGACGTATTGCCATCGTAGGCCCTACCGGTTGTGGCAAGACAACTTTTATCAACTTGCTGATGCGGTTCTATGACGTCACCGGTGGAAGTATTTCCGTAGACGGAACCCCCATCACCGATGTTTCCAGACATGCCCTCCGCGGAAGCTATGGCATGGTTCTCCAGGATACCTGGATCAAGCATGGAACTGTCCGTGACAACATCTGTATCGGAAAGCCGGATTCTTCTGATGAGGACGTGATTCAGGCAGCTAAAATGTCCCACAGCTGGGAATTTATCCGCCGTCTTCCAAATGGCCTGGATACCATTCTTTATGAAGACAGCTTAAGTCAAGGACAAAAGCAGCTTCTCTGCATCACCCGTGTCATGCTGTGTCTGTCGCCGATGCTGATCCTTGACGAGGCAACCTCCAGTATTGATACCCGAACAGAAATGCTGATCCAGGAGGCCTTTGACCGGATGATGCAGGGACGAACAAGCTTTATCGTTGCACACCGTCTTTCTACCATCCGCAATGCAGATGAGATTCTTGTCATGAAAGACGGAAGCATCATCGAACAGGGAAGCCATGAAGAGCTTATGGCAAAAGGCGGATTCTATCAGAATCTTTATAACAGCCAGTTTGTGAAGGTTTCTGAATAATATAAGCTGATTTTAACCGAATCAGGCAACTGGCTAAATGCGGATCGCAAATATCCGCCTGACTTAAAATTCTCCGGAACACAGATTTTCTGTACCGGAGAATTTTTTTATACTGTATCAATGATATAAAAAAAATAAACATCTCCATATGATATCTATTTTGATATCCAGGATGATGTCTATTTTTATAAAACTATATTCAGATCTTTTTATATTTTGTCCGAAGAAGCCATTTCTGATCGATCACTTTCAGCTCTTCTCCAAAACGGATGTGAAGCCTTACAGAACCCGGAAGCTGCTCTACATGCTCAATATTTCCGGTTCCGAATTTCGGATGACTGACATCCTCTCCGATCTCATAGCGTACAATACTGTTCTGAGTATTCCTGTGCTGCTGCTCTCTTCTGTAAGTATCCCGCACCGTTACAGTACGGTCATGGATCGGGCTTCGGAGTTTTTTCTCATAGTTGTGTTTCATCAGAGCTTCCCCTGCCTTATAATATGGCGTTGGTGCCGCACCAGTCAAGGAACAGCAGTATTTCCAGGCACTTCCGTGGGTTCCGTGCTGCCACTGATACTCTGAGGGAATGTGAAAATTATACTGCATATAGTGAGCATATTCATGTTTATAAAGATCCAGTCGGTCTTCTTTTTTCAGAGGATTTTTTACCGCATAGCCGATAAACAGCAGAGAAAAATGGAAATGCTCTTTTTCGTGGCAGCTGCCTCTTGTATAAGATCCCAGCAGATCCGGCTCCATGCCAAAAGTTATAGGGATCTTTGCTCCGTTAAGATGAAATTTTTTATCGAATTCTGCATAGAGACTTCGGATCTGAGCTGTAAGTATTGGAATTTCTTTCTGTAGGGCCTGTGAAAGTGTCTGATCGATCATTGTATCTGCAACTCCTTATCGTCACCTTTTGCAAATTTATAAAATGAACAATCGCTACTATATCATTTTTCGGAAAAAATGTAAACACCTGAAAAAAATTACTGATCCAGTTCTTTCCTCACATCCGGGAACATTTCCACACAACGTTTCAGGATTCCCTGCATGTAGGCAATGGCAATTCCGTAATTGGTGATAGGAATCTCCTGATCCAATGCACATTTCTGACGGTAACGCATTTCTCTCTCATTAAGCATACATCCGCCACAATGCACGATCAGACTGTACTTCGTCACATCCTCCGGGAAATCTCTTCCGGAGGAATACTCAAATTCCAGCTCTTTCCCCGTATAATTACGGATCCAGCGTGGAAGCTTGACTGTTCCGATATCATCACACTGCCTGTGGTGGGTACATCCCTCTGAGATCAGGATCTTGTCACCGTCTTTCAGCCGGTCCAGTGCTGCTGCCCCAGCTGCCGCTGTCTTTAGATTTCCTTTAAATCTGGCAAACAGAATAGAGAATGAAGTAAGCCAGATGTCTTCTGGAGTTTCTTCACTGACTCTGGCAAAGACCTGGCTGTCTGTGATTACAAGCTTTGGTTTTTTCCCCAAGGTTTCCAGTGTATTGGAAAGCTCATCCTCTTTGATCACGATGGCTGCTGCTCCGGCTTCCAGCACATCACGGATCGTCTGCTGCTGCGGAAGGATCAGACGCCCTTTTGGTGCAGCTTTATCTATGGGAACTACAAGAATCGCAAAATCTGATGGTTCAAGGAGATCCCCTACCAGACGCAATTTCAGTTCATCCGTTACTGCCAGCGAAGCGATCTTTTCTTTCAATTCGTAGATATTCTGACCGGTGGCGGCGCTGGCATAAATAGATTGCTCTGTGTTCTGGTTTTCATGATCCTGTTTCTGGCTGACACTACTCTCTTTGACCGCACCCGCATGGGTATTCCAGTTTAAGTTATTATCTGAAGAAAGCCGGTTCCCATCTTTTGTTTTCAGCAGATCTGCCTTGTTATAAACAACCAGATATGGAATCTCCTTCTCTTTAAAAATATGGATCAATTCTTCATCCACACTGGTTTTTCCCACAGTGGCATCTACTACAAGAACTGCTACATCCACTCTGTTCAACACCTGTTTCGCCTTGCGGACGCGAAGTTCTCCAAGATGTCCTTCATCATCAATACCTGGTGTATCTATGATCACCACCGGGCCCATAGGAAGTAGTTCCATGGCCTTACTTACCGGATCTGTAGTAGTTCCCTTTACATCGGATACCACAGCCAGCTCCTGGCCTGTCACCTTATTTACGATACTGGATTTTCCTGCATTTCTTCTGCCAAAAAAACCGATATGTACACGGTCTGCTGACGGTGTTTCATTCATTCCCATAATTTATCCTCTTTTCTTTCAGCATCAGACAGGTCCTCATCCTTTCCTGTTCCTATCAACCTGCTTCTTTTTGATTTTTCAAAAGCCGGACATTCCTTCCACTCTTATATCATAGTGTAGTATCTCTTTCAGCATTTCTTTTATCCAACTGTGTGGGACGTGTCATATTGAAATCATAAAGTCGATCCAGCTTTTTGATCTGATCCTGGATGATCTCATCATCATTAGGAAGATATAGCTCTCCTGTATGCATTTTTTCTCATTGAGCGCATGTCAGCACCTCCTTTTTTGCGTTTTTACAAAAATGATATTTTTTATGTTATCATATCCTATATTCACCTACAAGCATGAATTTTCTGAATAATCCGAGGCTTTTTCGTGAATCTGTTATATTTATATATAATCTGCAGATTTATCTTCTGTCAACAGATTTCTGTATTTTTGCTATTCACAAAATCTTCCACCCTGTCGGATCACTTTATTTTTCTGCTCTGTTTCCAATTCTTCATCGGTAAAGATCAACTGGTACTCACTGACATCATTATATTTTATGAGATTTTTTTGCCAAACTTGGTATGGTCCGCCAGAAGATAGCTTTCCTCTGCATTGGCATACACGCAGCATTTCACAGCTGCTTCGATTTCTCTAGTGGCCGATGCTCCAAAAGAGGCATCTACTGCACTGGATCCAAAAAAAGCTTTGTCATAATGAAATCTGGATATATTTTTATTTTGTTATTTATGTGCTATTTTATATACAGAAACACCGATACTCATCTTTTGCAGAAAGGATCTCGAATATGAAACCATTATCTTCATTTAAGCCACAGGCTGTTTTCAGCGATATTGACGGCACTTTACTAACCTCAGAACATGTGGTATCTCCGCTGACCAGTTCCGCCATTCATACTTTGACAGATCAGGGCGTTCTGTTTACTATTTCTTCAGCACGAAGCCCTTCCGGCATCCGTCCTATTATTAAAAAAAATGATTTCCATTGTTGTACCATTGCATTCAGTGGTGCACTAATCCTGGATGAAGATCAAAATATCCTTTACGAAAAAGGAATAAGCATTTCCGACGCTTCCAAAATCATTGATGTGATCGAAAAAAAATGTCCTCACGTGACCTGGAATGTTTTTACCTCAGAAGACTGGATCGTAAAAGACCGGACAGACCCTCATGTGATCCATGAAGAAACGGTTGTGGAAACTACCTCTATAGAGGGATCCCTTCAGTCTCTCTCAGATACGCTTATGGTAGATAAAATCCTGTGTATGTGCGATTCTGAATATATGTCACCGTCAGAAACACTTCTTCGCAAATATTTTCCGGAATTATCTATTGCAAGATCTTCCGATTCTCTTCTGGAGATCATGGCTGGCGGCATAAACAAAGCGGAAGCTGTAAAATATCTTTGTGAGCTTCGAAAAATCCCTCTTACCAGTACTATTGCATTCGGAGATAATTATAATGATCTGGAAATGCTGGAGGCAGTAGGATGTGGAGTTTTGATGGGAAATGCACCTTCTGAGCTGCAAAAACATTTCTCTTTTGTAACAAAGAGTAATGATCAGGACGGGATTTTTCAGGCCTTTAAAGAATTGGGAGTTCTGAATTAAAGAATATTTATAACAAATAGAAAGTCTCTTCCAGAAGATAATTTTTTATCTGTACCTGTGAAAGAGACTTTCTGTATTTCAGTAGATATTATTTATTTCAGTACCGTTCCGGCTTTAAAAGCATCGCCGACTTTTTCGCCAAGACGGATATATGCATTGTTGAACGGATCAAAAGTGATCGGTGCTGCTTTTGCAACATCTACGTTTCCATTTTCATCCAGAACGCTCTCATCCACGCTGACATTTACGATCTCACCGATCAGCCGGCAGGTGTCTTTGTCATAGCTTTTCAGCTTACATTCTATACAGATTGGAAGCTCTTTGATAATAGGTGCATCTACTTTTTCAGATTTTTCTGCTGTAAATCCGGCTTTTACAAATTTATCCGGCTCTTTGTTTCCGGAAACAATTCCTACATAGTCGCAGGCTGTCATATGCTCCACATCTGCCATACTTACTGTAAAAGCGCCTTTTTTCAGGATGTTTTCAGTTGTTTTATGATTTTCACTGACACAGATGGAAATTTCCTTATCATCGCTGATTCCTCCCCAGGCTGCATTCATAACATCCGGTTTTCCATCTTCACCATATGTAGCGATCATTAATACCGGCTGTGGATAAGTGTAAGGCTTTGCTCCGAAATCTTTTCTCATGATCTTTCACTCCTTTATTGTATTGCCGTTACTTTTTATAAATTGACGTACAAGCTGCAGACCTCCCAGCGGAACACAGAATTTCTCTCTGTGCTGACTACATTGCTGATACGTTTCTTCCAGATCAAACCACTGTACCTCTTCTACTTCTTCCTTTTGAAGTGTAAGATGATCGATCTCTACCGGGTGATCGTAAATATAAACAAAAGCGATTTCTTCATCCCGGAATATTTTTCCATGAAATTCTCTGGCAAAAGATATGGGGAATTTTCCTGCAAACTGCAGATCAGCTGATTCTGCATGGATTCCCAGTTCTTCTTCCAGTTCCCGTAATGCCGATTCCATTGGTTCATCTCCCGCCTGTATGTGACCTGCAGATGAAGTATCAAATTTTCCAGGAAAGGAGTCCTTGTTTCTGGATCTTTTCTGAAGAAGGATCTCTGTTTTTTCATTCCTCCGACGGATGATCCAGATATGAGCAGTACGATGAGGGATTCCTTCTGCGTGAGCAATACTCCGTTCTACGATCTTTCCAGTGGGATTTCCGTTTTCATCTATGATATCAAATAATTCCATTTTTTTGCTTCTTTCTCATAAATTATTCATTCTTAACCAAACCAATTTCATTCTAGCATGATTTCGAAATAGTTTCCAGTCTGTTATCAGAAAACATTCTATAGGGGATTACTTGATTCGGTCAAATATTACGATATATATAACGGATATTTATACAAACATATAAAAAGTGCCTGTAAACAATTTCTTGTTTACAGGCATAAAAAAACTCCCCCTGTTGGACTCGAACCAACGACACTGCGGTTAACAGCCGCATGCTCTACCGACTGAGCTAAGGAGGAATAAA
>OLQP01000166.1_pt1 | contig 66171 bp, 60 predicted proteins | sample 1643181 | NCBI WGS metagenome assembly OLQP01 (sample SAMEA3136710, study PRJEB25190) | human gut metagenome | biome: human gut; feature: human-associated habitat; material: faeces | place: Austria | collected 2013 | reverse complement strand
TGGGAACCTGCCATATCTGGCATGGAAAAAAGCGCATGACTGCGCATATCCTAAGCTACAGGCGTATCCGCCGATATTTAGCCTTGTCGCTTAAAGCGACCGAGGAGCATGTGACTTTAGTCATGTGAGATCCACAAAGCATAGAATCAATGATAAGATAAATCTGTTTTATTGACTCCATATTTTGCACAAAGGAGAGAATGTGTATGAGAAAGAAAAGTAAAAGTGCAGCGATACTGGCTGTGGTCATGGCGATGACCCTGGCAGGAAGTTCTGCGGTATATGCTGAGGAGAATCCTTCTGCGAAAACAACTGAAACGGATGATAATGAAAAGGAAGACACAAGGGCAGCAGAGAATGAACCTGCTCCATGCAATGAAGGTGAGCATGAGCTTATAGAAAGTAAAGTCGTTCTGCCAACCTGTACAGAAGGAGGTTATACGATCTACAAGTGTAAAGCGGATGGCTGTACCTACGAAGAAAAGAGAGATGAGACAGCTGCGCTTGGTCATGAACTGAAAGAAGTTTCCATGCAGGAGGCGACAGCAGATAAACCAGGTGTGATCACATATAAATGTCAGAGACAGGGATGCGATTATACAGAACTGGCGGAGATACCGGTCAAAAATACAAATACTGTTGATGGCAAAACAGACGATGCAGATACAAAGACAGATGAGACGCCGGGAACAGATGCCGACAGCAAATCAGAAGATGGCAAAACAGATGCTTCTGAAGAAGATAAGAATTCTAATACAGAAAATGCTTCCGTAGATAAAGACAGTACTTCCGGAAAAACAGATCCGGCTGATTCAGACACTTCTGCCGATAGTAAAAATGAAGATGCAGAGGAAGACCTGCCAGATGAAGATATCGATGAAGAATATGCTTCTTTTGCATCTTCCACTTCGACTGATATTGTGACGGAGTATGATCCGGAAACTGCAGTTGGTACGATTTGTGTTGCAAAGAAAGATTCGGATGATCCGACGGAAACAGAGGAAGTTACCGGTATGACAGTTCCAACAGAAACGACAGAGATCAGGAAAGATTCAGAAGGAAATATTACAGATCTTGCGATTTCTACATCCATCAATGAGATCAAAAATGGATTTTCACTGACAAGTGAGAATAAGAAACTTCATTCAATCGCTATCATTGATGAAAAAGATCCAGAGAATCACTGGATCACACTGAGAGCAAAAGAAACTGTATCTGAGCTTGGAATTCATATTTATAACGGAAATAATAAAATCATCATAACACTTACAGAAAATGAAAAACCATTGAACATAATCAAGGTTTCTGATACAGAGGAAGAAGTGATTCTGACGACTTCCACCAATGGAACCTGTGTGATCAACAAGGTGGTTCAGAATATTTCTGTGGATAAAGACTGGAAGTATTCGGACAAGAAAACTCTGGGCAGAAAGAACCAGATTATTCTGAATAATATAAAGGGAAGTGCTCCATATCTGGAACTTGAGTATGTGAAAGATGAGACTGTAACGACATCTGTATCTGCAAAAGATGAAAATGCTGCAAGAAATTTGGAAACTAAAAATACCAAAGCAGGAGATTCTGAATCCAAAGGTGCTGAAGCGGAGAAACAGAAAGATCCGGATGAAGAATTATACTGGATTCAGCCATATGGGGAGGAAAATCAGGAACCGATCGTAATCACAGTTTATAAGAAATAAAAGTGTTTTTACAACAGATATGTCTGGATTTTTTATGTGAGTAAAAAAACAGGTCATTATCGTCCAAAACAGGAGATAATGACCTTGTTTTTTTGCATACGATTTTACAGAATGGTTAATTCTGATGCAATAAGCAGATTAATACTTACCAACAACGGTTGCTTTGAGCAGATTTGTGTTGCCAGGATGTCCAAGAGGAACACCAACTGTAAGAACAACGATATCTCCTTCTTTGACATAACCGTGTTCCTCAGCTGCTTCTGTAGCGTGAAGAAGAAGAATCTCCATGCTGTATTCCTCTTTGGTCAGGAGTGGCGTTACACCCCAGATCAGGTTCATCTGACGCCAGGTACGCTCATCCGGAGTACATGCAATGATCTGGCATCCCGGACGATATTTGGAAACCATGCGTGCAGTATTTCCGGAACGGGTAACTGCGATGATCGCTTTTGCGTTCAGGTCGATCGCAGTCATGCAGGTAGCATGGGAAATAGCGGTAGTTACATTTGTAGCATGATCTTTTGAAGAAGTGCTGAACTGTTTATTGTAGTCAACATCGGCTTCTGTACGAACTGCAATTTTAACCATTGTCTTAAGTGCTTCAATTGGGTATTTACCGGCAGCAGTCTCACCGGAAAGCATGATCGCACTTGTTCCCTGATAGATTGCGTTGGCAACGTCAGTAGTCTCTGCACGTGTTGGACGTGGATTCTTGATCATGGAATCCAACATCTGAGTAGCTGTGATAACCTGTTTGCCGGCACTGTATACCTTTGCAATGATATCCTTCTGGATAACCGGTACGTCCTCGAGTGGAATTTCAACACCCATATCACCACGGGCGATCATGATACCATCTGCAGCTTCAATGATGCTGTCGATGTTGTCAACACCCTGCTGGTTCTCGATCTTTGCGATGATTTTGATGTCATGTCCGCCGTTTTTCTCAAGGATATCACGGATTTCTTTGACATCGGCAGCAGTTCTGGTAAAGGAAGCTGCAATAAAATCATAGCCTTCTTTAATACCAAACAGGATATCATCGTGATCTTTTGGGCTGATAAACGGCATGTTTACTTCTACACCAGGGAGGTTGACGCCCTTCTTATTGCTGAGAACACCACCGTTTACGACTTTACAGATGATGTCCTGACCTTTGATCTTCTTGACTTCAAGTCCGATCAGACCATCATCGATCAGAATGCTGTTGCCTGGTTTGACATCTTTATATAAATCTTTATAGGTAACAGAAACGATTTTTTCGTTTCCTACGATTTCTTCTGTAGTTAAGGTAAATTCTTGACCTTCCTTCAGTGTGACCTTTCCATTTTCAAATTCGCGGATACGAATTTCAGGCCCTTTTGTGTCGAGAAGCGCAGCTACCGGTTTATTGAGTCTTGTACGAATTTCTTTTAATTTATCAATACGGCCTTTTTGTTCATCATGTAAACCATGAGAGAAGTTAAAACGTGCTACGTTCATTCCTTCTTTAACGAGTTCTTCCAGAACACCGTCCTTATCAGTAGACGGACCAAGGGTACAGATAATTTTTGTTTTGCGCATTCAAATTCCTCCTACTTTTCCTAAAAAATACACCTTTATTCTAACACATTATTTTCAATGCACAAGTAAAGTTTTTGATAAAATACACGTTAAATTTCTAACATTTATTTACATTATTGTGAGAAAAATATATGGGAATCGAAAGTAAAATAAAAGAAAAATTCCGATGCCTGAAACTATTTATCTCAGTCGAGAAGACTCCCACATCTTCAGGTGGTGAGTAATAGCAAATTTGTCTCAGTGGGAGTCCAATCTCCGACTGAGATAAACGCTCCGCGAGGATGCGCAGTGATTCTGATAGGAACATGTCAGCTTCGCTAACCAGAATCACGCGCCAAGTCTCACGGACGTTCGACTTGAATTAAAAAGTAGTAGACATCGGAATATGTAAAAATTTAATTTCGAGAGAATCGCTGTAATTCAGAAACGAGTATGACGATTGATGTACTTAGCTTTATATTTGGAGTATACGATCGTCTGATCTTTGTACAGACCATAGTATCCGGATACGGCATAACTGATAGATACAGCAATCAGGTAATAGGACGCACCACGGAAGCCAAACAGCTCAAATGCGATCAGGATGGAAGTGATCGGACAGTTGGTAACGCCACAGAAAAGGGCTGCCATTCCGGCGGCTGCACAGATGGATGGGGAAAGACCGATCAGGTGTCCCATGATACATCCGAATGTTGCTCCGATGCAGAAGGACGGAACAATCTCACCACCGCGGAAACCGGCACGCATGGTCAGTGCAGTGAGTACGAGCTTCCAGAAAAAGTCCAGCGGGCGAGCCTGACCATTCTCGACAGCAAGCTCGATCAGGTTATTTCCGGCACCCATATAATCAGAGGTGCGCAAAAAGAGTGTGATCACAATAATGATGGCACTGGCTGCGACGATACGGATATATGGATTTTTTAAAAATTTCGCATAAAGTTTGCTGACACCCTGAAGTGCTATACAGAAAATAATACTGATGGCAGCACAGGCAACGGCAACAAGAACCATCTTGAGTCCTGGTTCGATGGTAAGTTCCGGGATATTGACTACATGAAAAGATTCCGGATTGATGCCAAAGCCCGCCGCAAACTTTGAGGCAATAATGGATGCAATCACACATGGAACCAGTGCGGCATAATACATAATGCCAACGCTCACGACCTCCATAGAAAAGACTGCCGCTGCCATCGGTGTTCCGAAAACTGCGGAGAAAGCAGCACTCATACCGCACATGACCATGACATGACGGTCTTCTTCATCGAGGTGAAACCAGCTTCCAAGCTGATTGCCGATGCTTCCGCCGAGCTGAATTGCAGCACCTTCACGACCGGCAGATCCACCGGCAAAGTGAGTCATGATCGTAGAAACGAAAATCAGCGGAGCAGAACGAAAAGGCACATCATCCTGAGAACGGATCGTTGATAAAACCTGATTGGTTCCGCCATCTTCCTGACCGAATTTCTGATACAGAAAAACAATGATCAGACCGGAAACAGGAAGCAAGAAGAATACCCAGAAATGCTCTGTACGATAGTTGGTTACGAATTTCAGTACTCTGGCAAAAAGGCTGCTGATGAAGCCTACGCTCAGTCCGGTCAGTACTGCCAGAACCAGCCATTTAATAAGATTGGTCATATCATATCGAATGTGATCAATATAATAGTGCAGGTTATGGATTTCTTCTGGTTTTTTTTTATCCTGTGTGTTGTTCATAGCTTCCTTTTATTCCTGTGTAATTCCGGTTACTTCGTATCCGGCATCTTTGATCGTCTGACGGATCTTGTCCTCATCAACCTTTTCCGGTGCTGTGAAAACGGTTGTGTTATTTTCGTGAGAAGATACAACGTCTTCAACGCCGAATGCTTTCTTAATAGCTTCGTTTACATGTGCTTCGCAATGTCCGCACATCATTCCCTCAACATTAACTGTAACTTTTACCATAGTTTTTTGCTCCTTTTCTTTTTTATTATAATCATTTTTTACTTCAATGGAAGTAGCTTGTTTAATTTTTTTGTCCTTTTTTGTGTCGTGGATCTTAAACAGGTTCAGACGAAGGGCATTGGTGACAACGCAGAAGCTGGAAAGACTCATTGCGGCGGCACCGAACATCGGATTCAATGTCCATCCGAAAATCGGGATCCATACACCGGCAGCCAGTGGAATGCCGATCACATTGTAGAAAAATGCCCAGAAAAGATTTTCGTGGATATTTTTCAGGGTTGCACGGCTGAGACGTACTGCAGCAGGAACATCGCTTAAACGACTCTTCATCAGAACGACATCAGCGGCATCGATCGCGATATCAGTCCCGGCACCGATCGCGATTCCGATATCTGCGCGGGTAAGTGCAGGGGCATCGTTGATTCCGTCACCGACCATGGCTACTTTGCCCTGTTCCCTGAGTGAACGGATCACACTTTCTTTGCCATCCGGGAGAACACCTGCGATGACATCATCAACACCGGCCTGTGCACCGATCGCTCTTGCGGTGCGTTCATTATCACCGGTCAGCATGACAACACGGATTCCCATATTCTGGAGTTCTCTGACTGCCTGTGGGCTGTCTTCTTTGATAACATCGGCAACAGCGATAATGCCGACCAGTTTACCATTCCGGGCAAAAAGCAGGGGTGTTTTTCCCTCTTCTGCAAGTTTTTCTGCCTTCTGGGAAAGGGTGGCAGGAACGTTTACCTGGCTGCTGATGAATTTCATGCTTCCACCGATCAGAGTTTCCTGATCAAGTACTGCAGAGAGTCCGTTGCCGGGAAGGGCATGGAAATCAGAAACCTCCGGTGCTGTAAGATGTTGTTCTTCAGCATGTTTGAGAATCGCTTTCGCAAGCGGATGTTCGCTTTTTTTCTCCAGGGCAAATGCCATGGTGAGGAGTTCCTGTTCGGAGATTCCATCTGCAGGGAGCAGATCAGTAACTTCCGGCTGGCCGCTGGTGATCGTACCGGTCTTGTCCAGGGCAACGATCTGAACCTTGCCGGCCTCTTCAAGAGAAACGGCAGTTTTGAACAGGATACCATTTCTGGCCCCCATTCCGTTGCCGACCATGATCGCTACCGGAGTAGCAAGTCCGAGGGCACATGGGCAACTGATAACGAGAACGGAGATACCGCGGGCAAGAGCATAGCCAAATTCGTGTCCGGTCAGAAGCCAGATGATCGTAGTAACGATTGCAATCGTAATAACTGCCGGAACAAAAACACCGGAAACGCGGTCTGCGATTTTGGCGATCGGAGCTTTGGTAGCGGCGGCATCACTTACCATTTTGATGATCTGAGAGAGTGTGGTATCTTCGCCGACACGGGTTGCTTCGCATTTGATAAATCCGGACTGGTTGACGGTCGCGGCAGAAACAAGATCTCCGGCTGCTTTGTCAACAGGGATACTTTCACCGGTAAGAGCAGATTCATTGACGGCACTGGTTCCCTCGACGATCACGCCATCAACCGGGATATTTTCGCCAGGGCGGACCACAAAGACATCTCCCTTGTGGACCTGTTCGATCGGAACGGTTACTTCCTGATCGCTTCTAAGAACAATGGCGGTTTTTGGGGCAAGTTTCATGAGGCTCTTAAGAGCATCGGTCGTTTTTCCCTTGGAACGGGCTTCGAGCATTTTTCCAACAGTGATCAGCGTCAGGATCATTGCGGCGGACTCGAAATAAAATTCCATCATGTAGTTCATAACGGCAGCAGAATCACCGTCTACCTGTGCTCTTGTCATGGCAAAAAGTGCGTAGACACTCCATACAAATGAGGCCATGGAGCCGAGTGCAACCAGTGTGTCCATATTGGGGGCACGGTGCCACAGACTCTTAAATCCGCTAATGAAGAATTTCTGGTTGATGACTATGACGATTCCGGCAAGCAGAAGCTGGACAAGTCCCATGGCAACGTGGTTATCGTTAAAAAATGCCGGGAGTGGCCAGCCCCACATCATGTGTCCCATGGAGAAGTACATCAGAACGAGTAAAAATCCGATGGAAGCGATCAGGCGGCGTTTGAGAACCGGTGTCTCGTGATCTTCCAGGGCTTCCTCGGCTTCAGACATGGAAACCTGTTCTTTATTTGCACCCTTGAGTGATGCACCGTAACCTGCCTGCTCTACGGCAGTGATGATGTCATGAGAGGATGCGGTTCCTTCAACTCCCATAGAATTTGTCAGAAGGCTGACCGAGCAGGATGTAACTCCCGGCACTTTGGATACGGCCTTCTCCACACGGGAACTGCAGGCAGCGCAGCTCATCCCGGTGACGTTGTATTGTTCCATTGTATTACCTCCTATTTCATTAGCTTCTGCAGAGTTGCAACCAGCTCATCGATGGTTTCATCTTTACCTTCGCGGATATCACGAGCCACACAGGTACGGATATGATTCGCGAGAAGTTCTTTGTTAAAAGAATTGACGGCGGCATTAACGGCGGCTGACTGAATGAGGATATCGTTGCAGTAAGCATCGTTTTCCAACATTCCTATGATTCCCCGGATCTGCCCTTCGATACGTTTCAGACGGTTGATGAGTTTCTTGCGGTCAGCTTCTGAACGGTCGGTGTGCCTGGTACAGCAGCAGGCAGAAGCGGATGGGGTGGCATTATCATTGCTGCAACAAGATTTTTCCTGAGCAGCTGCTTGTTCCTTTATAATTTCTTCTGTCTTTGTAGAGGAACTGGCATTAAAGTTATTATGATCCATAAGCAAACTTCCTTTCGTTCGAGATTTATTATATCAGATGTGAGATGACTCCACCTCGCAGCAAGAATGCCGATGGCATTCCTAAATCGCATACCCTACAGGGGTATATTCACTATACTTGTAATATATACCCCATGAGGGTATGTGTCAAGGGAAAATATAAAAAAAGAGGGATATCAGGGAATTATACCCCGATAACCCTCTTGCTGATGAAAAAGGACACCCCGGCGGTTAGCGCTTCCGCAATCCAGAAAGCGTTCCATACTCCGACGGCTCCGAAGAAATGACTCAGGATAAAAGCGGCCGGAAGGATAATGATCAGGTATCTGCAGAGAGAGACGATCAATGAGGCAGTTCCTCTGCCAAGTCCCTCCAGTGCACCGCATGCTGTGACGGATACAGAAGAGATCAGAAATCCTGCACAGATGATTCGGAGTGCTGTTTTGCCTGCGGCAATTGTCTGAGGATTTGTGGTAAACATGCCGATCAGCTGTCCCGGAATTGTCAGGCAGATGATTGTTCCGATCAACATGATCACACCACTCATACAGAGCGTAACATAATAGATTTTTTTCACACGTTTATGTTCCCCGGCACCATAGTTATAACCAATGACCGGACGCATTCCCTGTACGATTCCACTTGCCGGAAGATACAGGAAAGTCTGTAGTTTGTAGTAGATTCCAAGGATCACGACATAACTCTGTGAGTAGGCTGCCAGGAGTCCGTTCAGTGCAGAAACCAGGACAGAAGGCAGCGCAAGATTCAGTGCACCTGGGATGCCGACAGAGTATAATCTTGCTGCCAGAGCCATGTCCGGGTGGAGATGGCTGCGGCTGAGCTGAACCTGGAGAGGTTTTATTTTATATACGATCAGGTAGAAAACAAGATTAAATACCTGTCCCAACCCGGTTGCCAGTGCAGCGCCTTCAATACCGAGTGCCGGGAACGGACCAAGGCCAAAGATCAGCAGCGGATCGAGGATGATATTGGAAACACAGCCAATCATCAGACCGATCATCGTAACCTTCATCTTGCCGACACCCTGGAAGATCTTTTCGTAGGCAAGGTTAAGCGTATTTATCGTTGCAAACAGAAAAACAATTGTAGAATAACGGATTCCAAGGTCAATGACATCTGCATCACCAGTAAAAAGTGCCAGAAATCCAGGCATCACAAGGATACAACCGATTGTCAGAATTACACCATGCAGACCGGACAATGCAAGCCCGTGTGTGGCTGCTTTGCTGGCAGTCTCTCTGTTTCCGGCACCAAGACAGATGGCAATCTGTGAACTGATACCAATTCCAAAACCAATCGCAATCGCATTGGCGAAGTTTTGGACAGGAAAAACAAGCGACAGCGCGGTCATGGCATTTTCACTGATCTGTGCGACAAAGAAACTGTCCACAATATTGTACAGAGAATTTACAAGCATTGAGATGACCATTGGCAGAGCCATGGACAGAATCAGTGGAAAGACCGGTTTTTCTTTCATAAATGTATCGTTCATAGAAAACTCCTTTCAAATAAAAACATCTGCAAGTGCCGGTATTTCTGAAAAATCTGTATCGGCGGAGCAGACATAAAAAAACGCCGCACAACTACCGCAATGGGTAATTGTGTGGCGAAAAATGGTCGGACCAGAAAAATCCACACTATGTTTTGGAAATTAAAATTGTTGTAAACATGAAAGAACAGAATCGTTGTTTACAGACACAGATTGTAGCATATAAATAAGAAGAACGTCAATAAGAAGATTGTACAAAAAGGAGATGTCCGACCTCATTTGGATGGTCAGGTATCTCCTTCCGTCAAATCTCCAGATCACGGATCTTCTGATTCGTCCATGGATTTCGCTGCTGGAGGGTGATCTCTTTTGAAACGTATGGGTGGAGTAATGTATTAAATATAAACGGAATCGTTCGCAGATTATTGTATACAACTCTGTACAACTGGCCTTCTTGCGGGGATTTCAACAATGTGCTACACTAAAGTATGATTTGAGATGATGAGGATGAAAATGAATTAAGAAGAAAGGAAGCAGGTGTTTCAAAGGAAGGAAACACGCGGAAAGTAGAATATTATGAAAACACTTCTTACATTACAGCTTACGATCTTTCTGCTCGTGGCTGTAGGATTTTTAATGAAAAAAATACATATCATTGGACCACAGGGGCAAAAAAACATCAATGACCTTGTTATTTATCTGATCCTGCCGTGCAACATTCTTCATGCGTTTACGCAGAGTGCAGCAGATGGAAATTTTATAAAATATCTGGAAATCCTTCTTATATCTATAGGTATTCAGGTATTCTGTGTGATTTATGGAAAAGTGATGTTCCGAAAAGAACCGGAAGGACGATATAAATGTCTTCAGTATGGAACCATCTGCTCGAATGCGGGATTTCTTGGAAATCCGATCGCAGAGGGAATTTATGGCGCAGAAGGTCTGGTGCTTGCCAGTGTTTATCTGATTCCACAGAGAATCATGATGTGGTCCTCCGGGTTGGCTGTTTTTTCCGGAAGCAGTGATAAGATGAAAACACTGAAAAAAGTCGTAACCCATCCGTGTATTCTGGCATGCGTTCTCGGAATTATTCTGATGGTTACAGGACTTCCACTGCCACTTGGACTTGACGGTGCAGTAACGGCAGTTGGAAACTGCAACACTGCTATGTCCATGATGGTCATTGGCATGATCCTTGCGGACATTGATCTCAAAGATTTCTGGGACTGGACAGTTGTAAAATATACTGTACACAGATTGGTCGTTATTCCGGCGGTCGTTTATATTGTATGCAGTTTCCTGCCATTGAATAAAACAGTCCTTGGTCTTTGTGTGCTTCTGGCAGCGATGCCGGCGGGTGCGACAACCAGTATCCTCGCAGAGAAATATCAGGTCGATCCTCCGTTTGCAACGAAGATGGTTATTTTTTCCACGCTGCTGTCATTGCCGACGATCTGTCTGTGGAGTATCTTTTTGCAGTAAGGTGGAATTTGTAATAATACATAGAGTTCTATATATGGATATGCTAAAATAGAACAAAAGATAAATACAGAAAGTAAAAGAAAGCTTCAGAGCTCGAAATTTTGAGCCCTGAGGCTTTCTTTGCGTATAGAATTATTTTTTTGCTGTTATGAGATCTTCCATTTCTTTGGGATAGGAAATTTATAGATATTACATATCCCAGAATGTGTTCTAACAGGATATTTGATATGTTATAACGATTGACATGAGATAATTAATATCCTATAATCAGTAAAAGAAAGTCATAAAATATCCTGTTTTTCGAGTCAGAGGTGCTATTTGATGGAAAAAATGCCGTACTATGCGATCACAGTCAGGAAATACAATATCCTGTTTCGACATACAGAGTGGTTCCACCAGACCCAGGACCTCTACAATGAAATCCTGCTTTTTTATTACCAGCTGTATCTGGAAACCTTTTCGGATGAGCAGCCCGGCACACAGGAAGCCCTCCGCATTTTGGAGAAGCTGACCATCGTCGGACGCGACAAACAGCCGGTACCAAATCCCATTCCGTGGAAAAAGGTTCCTCTTTATTTTCGAAGGGCAGCCATCAATACTGCCACGGCAGCAGCCAAAAGCTATCTGGCAAGGGAGGAGCAGGAACAGCCCACCGAGGCTTTCACAGAATCGGTGACATTCTACAAAGGAATGTACCGTGACTTTCAGCAAAATACGATTTCTCTGAAGCTCTGGGATGGAGAAGGCTGGCAATGGTGCAGACTTCGTCTTCGCGGCAACACTGTTCCGGAAGAAGGACAGATGATGTCCCCGGCACTGGTTTTGAAGAAAGACTGCGCAGAACTTCATATCCCGTGGAAAATACCTGTGGCAGATGGACGTGGCGCCCGTGAACGTATTACAGCAGAAAGCAAAATATGTTCCGTGGTTTTTACCGGTCAGGACGCATGCACAGTATGCTGTATTCTCGATTCTTCCGGAAAACGAGAGAGTTCCTTCTATATAAAAGGGGGCAGAGAATACGCGAATGCCAGCCGACAGATTTACGACCGGATCAAACGATCCGAGGACGTTCAGGGTGGCGGCGGCAATGCCAAAGCAAATTACCGATACTGGAAAAAACTGAAAAATCTGCATGAGCATTATGCACATCAGATCAGCAGACAGATCATTGATTATTGCAAAATTCAGAATGCCAGCATTCTGGTCCTGCCGGAATACAACAAAGACTATGGAAATATCATTCTGGCAAGCGTCGGAAAAAATTCCCCACTTCGACTCGTTCCGTCCATCCGAGAAAAACTGAAATACAAGGCATGGCAGGAAGGCATCGTCGTTCTGGAGGTTCAACAGCATAATATCAATTCTGTGTGCAGCCAGTGCGGAGCCAAAATCCGCCGGAAAGGTGCGGATTTCCAATGCGAAAACGGCCATCGCGGCAGCAGATATCTGAATATGGCACAGAACCTTGGACAGAAATGCCTGGATAGCTTTAAGGAAAATCAGAAAAACAAATAATGGAAAAGTCAACGATAGAGTCGTTGTTTTCATGTGATGAGCAATCATCGCATCACGAATAGAAGTAGGTAACTACAAAGAGGGCAGCATCTACATGGTGCGGCTTTCGGGCTGAGTACCGCCCGTCGGAGTCCACGAGGACCCCGCAAAGACCGTGACTTTTATGAAAGCCGCGAGAGTACTCGAAGTTATATAAGAAGAGAATTATGTAAGAAAGAGAACATTGATACAGATTTATTTTTGACCGAACTGCCCGACTGAAGGAAGGGTGGTTTGGGTTCTGAATGGAAGATGAAAATGAAAAAGAAAAATACAGAACAGAAAAGAAGATAAATTTGCATTAGCCTGCCGAACTCTGGGAGTGAAGCGGGCTATTAGTGTGTGTGTGAAAAAGAAGAGGAGAATAATTGATTTAAGCGACAGATGAAGAATATGAAAAAGAAAACAAGAAATACTCGATGGATCTTAGTGCTCTACGATGTGGCAGTTTTTGCTTTGGCAACGATACTGATGTTTGCATTATATGAAGAAAACAATAAGCTCTCATACATAGGAATTATTCAACAATCTATATTAGCGTTTGTATGTGTGTTTGCAAGTAGGTTGGTTGGTAATGTATATGGACAGATTTGGAGATATGGAGGCATTCAGTGCTATATAAGACTTCTTTGTACTGATGCGATTGCTTTTCTAGTTTATATGGGACTTGAACTGCTATTACCGATTGAGAAGATTACTTTTTCAAGGATGTTGTGCCTAAGTTGTTTAAATCTGCTTGGAGCACTGTCACTTCGCATGGCTTACCGCTATGCATATAAATGTGGTAATCAGGAGACTTTGGTTGGTCGGTTTCTTTCTTGGATTTTATATACAGTTTCTGGAGTTGCAGCAGCAAATAATAATGAATCGCAAAAGATTAAGATTGCCATTATAGGTGCAGGACGGGTAGGGGTCAGTTTTGCAGAGGAATTGATTAATAATGAAGAAGCTGCCTACATACCAAGATGCTTTATTGATAATGATGTCGATAAGGTAGGGCGTGAAATCCAGGGGATCCCTGTATGGTCTGAGGATAAAGCAACCTTTAGAAGGCTTAGTGAGTTAGAAGTTCAGGAAATTGTGTTTGCGATTCCTTCCATGGATGTAGAAAAGAAAAAAACGCTTTATGAATATTACAAAAACGCAGGATATAAATTGAAGGTTTATGACTATCCAATTGTTTATGCAGCAGGTGGTAAGAGACATCTGAGAGAATTTGATACTGAAGATTTACTGTTCAGAAAACCTTTGGTCGTAGCAGATGAACGAACTAATGATTATTACAAGGAAAAGGTGATATTGATTACGGGAGGTGGCGGTTCCATTGGTTCTGAACTTTGCAGACAGCTTGCGAAGATGTCGCCGAAGAAGATTGTAATTTTGGATATATATGAAAATGGAGCATATGATGTACAGCAGGAATTAAAGATTGCATATGGTAATACTTTAAATTTGCAAATTGAGATTTGCTCCATTACTCATAAAAAGGCACTTGAAAAAGTATTTGAGAAACATCATCCACAAATTGTCATAAATGCTGCTGCACATAAACATGTTCCGTTGATGGAACATAACTGTGTAGAAGCAATATACAACAATATATTTGGAACACGAAATCTAGTTGAATTGTGTGAAAAATATGAAGCAGAACGTTTTATGATGGTTTCCACAGATAAAGCAGTAAATCCTACAAATGTAATGGGAGCCACCAAGCGTATGTGCGAGATGATCGTGCAGAGTGCAAGCACACATGGAAAAGTAAAGTACAGTGCAACAAGATTCGGAAATGTACTTGGAAGTGCCGGCTCAGTTATACCGTTGTTTCGAAGACAGATTGCAAACGGTGGACCGGTTACTGTTACCGATAAAAGAATTATCCGTTATTTTATGACAATTCCGGAAGCATCACAGTTAGTACTTCAAAGCGGAGCAATGGCGAAGAATGGAGAGCTGTTCGTACTTGATATGGGAAAGCCGGTCAAAATTTATAATCTTGCAGAAAGCATGATCCGTTTGTCCGGAGCACAAGGAATATCAATTATAGAAACAGGACTAAGACCTGGAGAAAAACTTTATGAAGAACTTTTAGTTAAAACTGAGGAATTGGATAAGACCGAAAATAGCATGATCTTTATTGAAAGAGATACAGCACTGAGCAAAGAAGAAATAGATAATCGTCTTGCTGTATTACAGGAAGCCTGCGACTCCGGGAATGATGATCTTGCGCGTGAGGCATTAAGAAAAGTAGTACCTACATTTAGAAAACCCGAGGAAGTAAATAAGGAAAATATATTAGAAAAGGCAATTGTTATTGACTAATGAAATAAAAAGAAAGGATTTTGAATAAATATGAAAATACCATTTTCACCACCAGATATTACAGAAGAGGAAATTGTTCAGGTATCAGAAGCATTGAAATCGGGATGGATTACAACAGGTCCGAAAACTAAAGAATTAGAAAGAGAAGTTGCCGACTTATGTGGCGTAAACCGTGCTGTATGTTTAAACTCCCAAACAGCTTGTGGAGAGATGACATTAAGATTGCTTGGTATTGGCGAGGGGGATGAGGTTATTACCTGTGCTTATACTTATACGGCCAGTGCATCAGTTGTGTGTCATGTAGGGGCTAAGCTGATTTTGATTGATACACAGGAAGATTCACTGGAAATGGATTATGACAAACTGGCAGATGCTATTACTGAGAAAACAAAAGTAATCATTCCGGTTGATCTTGGCGGTGTGCCATGTGATTATGACAAAATTTTTTCTATTGTAGAAAGTAAAAAGCATCTATTCCATCCAGAGAATGAAATCCAGAAAGCTATTGGGAGAGTTATTGTCATGACAGATGCTGCTCATGCTTTTGGAGCAACCTGGAAAGGAAAGCCAGTTGGAAGTGTTGCGGACTTCTCAAATTTCAGTTTTCATGCCGTAAAGAATTTCACCACAGCTGAGGGTGGTGCTGTTGCATGGAGAGATATTGAAGGTGTTGATAACGAAGTATTGTATCATCAGTACCAGCTTCTTTCTCTGCATGGACAGTCTAAGGATGCATTAGCAAAAACACAGTTGGGTGCATGGGAATATGACATCATTGGTCCATGGTACAAATGCAATATGACAGATGTGGTTGCTGGAATTGGTTTGGCACAGATGAAACGTTATAAAGGATTGCTTGCCAGAAGAAAAGAAATTATCGAAAAGTACGATACTGCATTTAAGCCGCTGGGAATTGAAGTATTGGACCACTATACGGATGAACATCAATCATCTGGACATCTGTATATAACAAGAGTGCCGGAAATTACGCTGGAACAGAGACATGAAATCATTGTGAAGATGGCAGAAGCAGGTGTTGCTTGCAACGTACACTATAAACCGCTACCAATGATGACAGCATACAAGAATCTTGGATTTGATATTAAAGATTATCCAAATGCATATAAGAGATTTGAAAACGAAATTACACTGCCGCTTCATACCAGACTGAAAGATGAAGAAGTGGAATATGTGATTGAGCAGTACGGCAAGATTGTAAGGGCGTACTTGTAAGAATAGATTGAGACAGGACGGAAGATTGTAATGTTACGAGAATGGGATAAACTGCCGAAGAACATGCGGACAGAAGCTGTCCGGCCATATTATGAAAGCTTGAAAAAGAAAAAAGTAAGCCTGGCATTAAAACGCGCTTTTGATGTGATTGCATCAACCATTATGATTGTAATACTTTCTCCACTGTTAATCATTATTTCAGTTCTGATTGTTACAGATTCTAAGGGTGGGGTATTTTATCGTCAAGAAAGAGTTACGCAGTATGGTAAGAAATTCAGGATATTTAAGTTCCGAACGATGGTAGCGAATGCAGACAAAATTGGGACACAAGTAACCGTATCAAACGATAACAGAATTACAAGAATAGGAGCTGTTATTCGAAAATATCGTATTGATGAGATACCGCAGTTATTCAATATTTTGTTAGGAGATATGTCGTTGGTTGGTACCCGGCCTGAAAGTGTACATTATGTGAAACACTATACTTCAGAAATGATGGCCACGTTACTTATGCCGGCTGGTGTTACATCTGAAGCAAGCATACTTTATAAGGATGAAGCGAAACTGCTTGATAAAGCAGATGATGTAGATAGAGTTTATATTGAAAGAGTTTTGCCGGATAAGATGAAATATAATCTGGCAAGTATTAAGAATTTCAGCGTTATTAAGGATATTAAAACGATGATAAAAACAGTTATAGCAGTGGTTAGATGAAAATTAAAGAGGTGAAAAGATGCGGCGTATTTTGATAGTGTGTACAACTGATTCAATGATATGGAATTTTTTAATTCCACATATTAAAGAACTAGAAAAAAAGGGTATTGTGGTAGAATGCGCTTGCTCAAGAACAGGATTTTACTTTGATGAGCTTGAACAGATACATAATATTAAGTTACATGAAATTAATTTTGCGAGAAATCCATTTAAAATACAGAACATAGGAGCTTTTAAGAAATTATCAAAACTTATTAAATTTAAACAATATGATGTCATATATGGTCATGAGCCTGTTGGTGGAGCAATGGCTAGATTGGCTGGAAAAGCAAATAGGAAAAAAGTAATTTATGCGTCTCATGGTTTTCACTTTTTCAAACATGCTCCTATCAAACATTGGATTTTGTATTATAGTTTTGAATTTGTGTTGTCTTTTTTTACTGATGCAATTATTACTATCTGTGGTGAGGATTTTGAAAATGCAAAGAAACTTCATGCTAAAAGAATTTATAAAATTCCTGGTATAGGGGTTGATTTTTCGAAGTATGATATTTCAAATCGAGAATTATTGCGAAAATCTGTAAGAAAAGAGTTAGATTTGACAGATAACGATATTGTATTAGTTAGTGTAGGTGAGTTGTCAGAAAGAAAAAATCATTCGGTTATTCTTAAAGCAATGTCACGTATTAATAATGAACATATTCATTTGATTTTGGTAGGAGAGGGACAACTTGAAAATTATTTAGAGGAAAAAGCGCGAGATTTAAGTTTGTCAGATAGAGTACATTTTTTAGGATTTAGAAGAGATGTACCAAGTATTTTATGTGCTGCTGATATATTTGTTTTTCCATCATTATGGGAAGGTCTAGGATTGGCAGGAATAGAAGCTATGTATAGTGGATTACCGATAATTGGATCAAATAGACAGGGAATTAAAGATTATATTATTAATAATAAAACAGGTTTTTTATTTGAGCCAACTAATGCGGAACAATTGTGTGATTCTATAAATATGATGTTAAATGATGAAAAGAACACAAAAAAGATGGCATTAGAGGGAAAAAAATTGATTGAGATGTTTTCGATTGATAATAGTATAAAAGCATTAAATGAAATATATGAAGCAGAGGGTCTTTTTGAAAGAAAAGATAAAAATTCATAATAAGACAATCTGAAGCTGTTTGTAAGAAAAATATAGTAAAGACTAGTCGTTAATATGAAACATATAAAGGAATATGTATGATTTTCTAGAGGAGGACTTATGATTACACCAAAAGATATAGAAAATAAAACTATGAATCCTGCTAAACGAGCAGAAGCAAAGAATAGTTTCTTTGCTTTTTATATAGGTAGACCAATTTCGTATGTGTTAACGATTCCATTTTTATATACCAATATTTCTCCAAATGTTGTCACCATTATATCAATAATTTGTGCATTTATTGGATTTGGCTTCTTATCATTTGGTACTAGTACAGAGCATCTATTAATTGGAGTTCTATTTATCTTCTTATGGAATATGGGAGATGGAATTGATGGCAATATCGCCAGATTTAAAAATATAAAATCGTCAAGAGGGGATCTGCTGGATACGTTAGGTGGATATTTAGCATTGGCTCTTATTATTTTAGGTATGGGAAATGCTGCATATAATGTATCTGATATTGTAATAATTTCAAAATCTTTCCCAATGATAATTGCTGGACTTAGTGCTATTTTTACGCTAATTCCTAGATTATTAATGCATAGAAAAATTGCATTAAGTAGGAATAAAGAATCTGCTACTTCATTGAAAGATAAAGAACATTATAGTTTGGCAAAAGTTGTAGCATTAAATATTTGTGACCCGGCAGGATTTCAAGAAGTAATAATGGTCATTGCTATTTTATGTAATGCAACTTTATATTTTACTATTTTTTATTTTTTAATAAATCTTGTTACGATGTTGTATTCGTTAATGCAACTTTGTGATTAGAAAGTGAGTGTTAAAAAATGGAAAAATGTTTAATTTTGATGGCTACCTATAATGGTGGAAAATATATAAAAAAGCAAATAGAAAGCATCATTAATCAGTCGGTGACAGATTGGAAATTAATTGTAAGAGATGATGGATCAAAAGATGAAACTATTGAAATAATTGAGAAATATGTTAATGAAGATTCAAGAATAGAACTAGTTAGAAATGAATCTGAATATCATGGTGCATATTTAAATTTTTGGCAATTGATTTTGCGGGCAAAAAAAATCGAACCATATCAATATTATTTTTTTGCTGATCAAGATGATATTTGGGAAAAAGAAAAATTAGAAATATTTATAAATAATGCTGAAAGATATGCAGATATTCCTTTGTATATTTATTCGGATATGAGTACAATTGATGGCTTGGATAATTTCCTGTTAAAAAGTGTTAATGCTACTATGGGTATATCTATGGGGCAAGATAGGAAAACTCTCTTTTATTCTCAAGGCTATGTATGGGGATGTGCCTCTATGATTAATAGGAAATTATTTGAGCTGGTTACACCGATGAATCCGAAAACTAAAGGTGCATCAATTATATCGCATGATAATTTTTATGCAAAACATGCTTTGATATTAGGAAAAGTAGTCTTTATTAATAATGCACTAATAAAACATAGGCGTCATGGAAACAATACGACAGGTGATTATTCTATGAGGCTGACACCGCTACTTGTGATAAAAAAAGGTCTTATATCGTTAAAAGAAACCGCAAAAACGCATGCGTTAGGATATGATCAAACTTTATATACAATAGACTGGATGATTAAAAACGGAATTAATGAAAGAGAACTCTTATTGATAAAAAAATCCATTTTAATAGGTGGTCTTCAAGGAGTATGTCAAATGTTAAGGTTTCATGTAAGAAGACCTCAATTAGCTAGAACGTTAGGTGTATATATAATTATGCTTTTTAGATGGTATATTCCATATTTGAATTATAAGGAGAAATAAAATGAATATAGCAATTATTATAGCTGGTGGATCTGGTAGTAGAATGGGACAGGATATTCCTAAACAGTTTATTAATGTATATGATAAGCCGGTGCTTATTTATACACTTGAATCATTTCAACGACATCCGCAGATTGATGCAATTGAAGTTGTATGTATAGATGGATGGCATGATATTTTGTGGGCATATGCTAAACAGTTTAATATAGATAAACTAAAATGGGTAATTTCTGGTGGGAAAACTGGACAAGAATCCATAAGAAATGGAGTTTATAATCTTAAAGGAAAAGCAGATTATCATGATAACATTATTATTCACGATGGTATTCGTCCTTTGGTTGAACCTTCTGTACTTACGGATGTTATTAGTAAGTGCGATCAGTTTGGAAATGCTGTTACTTCAATGCCATATAATGAGCAAATATTTGTCATTAATGAAGATGATGAATCTACAACGACAAAATTTATTCCTAGAGAGTTGTTAAGACGTGTGTCAACACCACAAGCATATAAGTTTGAACTTCTCTATACAAAATATCAAGAAGCATATAAAAAAGAAATTGGTATTTATGGTTCTCATTATACAAATACGATGATGGTAGAATTAGGAGTAACATTACATTTTGCCGCTGGATCTGATAAAAATATAAAACTTACAACTAAAGATGATCTTGAAATGTTTAAGGCTTATCTTAAAGCTGATAAAGAAACATGGTTAAAATAAAGGAGATATGATGAAAGTATACGAAAATAATGAGTATATGGAAGATGTACATTATATTGCAAATCTTGAACTTCCTTGGGAAAAGTTAAAAAATAAGTCTATATTGATATCAGGTGCAACGGGTTTAGTTGGAAGTTGTTTTGTTGATGTAATAATGATGCGCAATCAAAGCGGTATGAATTGCAAGGTTTATGCATTAGGAAGAAATGAAGCTAAAGCAAAAGAAAGGTTTAAATATTGTGTAGATAGTGAACTATATGAATTTGTCCCGTTTGATATATCAAGACCATTAATTAGAGATGATATTGGAATAGTAGATTTTGTGCTTCATTTAGCGAGCAATACACATCCGCTCCAATATGCTACTGATCCAATTGGAACAATTACTACTAATATTATAGGGACTTATAATATACTTGAATTTGCAGAAAAACATCAAGCCACGCGTTGTGCATTTACGTCATCAAATGAAATTTATGGTGAAAATCGTGGTGATGTAGAGCTCTTTGACGAACACTATTGTGGATATATTGATTCAAATACCATGAGAGCGGGTTATCCAGAAAGTAAACGATGTAGTGAAGCGTTGTGTCAAGCATATATCAAGCAAAAAGATATGGATATAGTTATTCCAAGACCAACTCGGTCGTATGGACCAACAATGTTGATGTCTGATACAAAGGCTATTAGTCAGTTTATTAAGAAAGGAATTCTTTGTGAGGATATTGTATTAAAGAGTGAAGGTACGCAGTATTATTCATATACATATGTGGCAGATGCAGTAGCTGGTCTTTTGACAGTATTATTAAAGGGAGAATGTGGAGAAGCATATAATATAGCGGATAGAGAATCGGATATTATGTTGAAGGATTTGGCGGCTATAATTGCTGATATTTCAGGAAGAAAAGTTGTCTTTGAACTTCCAGATGTCGTAGAAGCTGCAGGGTATAGTAAAGCAACTAAAGCGAGATTAGATGGTTCGAAACTTCAAAGTTTGGGTTGGAAAGCAAAATATGATATAAAGTCTGGAATCAGTAGAACAATGAGAATACTGTCAACATTGAAGTAAAAAGCATTTGATTTATTAGTAGTAAATAGTTGATTGATTTTATATGAAGACAAATGATTTGAAAGTTGAAAATTATTATTTCTGTCGCGAAGGTTTTCATTTTTATAAGTGAAGAGTAATAATAAGTCTTTCTTAGTAGGAGGAGATTTCCGACTAAGCTAAACGTCTTGCGAGAATGTACAGAGATTTTGTGAGAAATATGTTAGTTTGAGCTGATTAGAATTACGAACTAAGTTGCATGTGCATTTGACTTGAATATTTTAATAGTTGTTTTTCTGATTCATAATTATGAACTAATTGTTATATGTTTCGAAATTGAAAATTTTATAAAGCGATTAATATAGAAATAAAAAATGAGAATCTGTTCGTTATTGTTAGTGGTACAGTTAGAAGACTATTTGAAATTGTTGAAATTTTCGTATAATCAGTTACAGTGTTTTGATACAGATGTCGCGTTAGTTATATTTGGCATAAAAATTGAGTGTTTCTTCTAATGGTAAGATAATGTGATTATTCCAGAGCTCACTAAGCCATCATTCTGGGAAATGAGAGCCGACTGAAATTTTCGATTTTGGTTGATGATTAAAATTTGTCAGAACAGTACTTGTATAAGTTGTTAATGCCCTGCTAAAGTGGTTTTGACCTTGACAAGTACTGTCCTGTCAAATAAGTAATAATCAGGCAAAATCATAGGGACTCTATGCCACTGGAATACTGGTTCTAAGTCAATCGGGTAGGCGGCTTTTGTCGTATGGTAATATCAATAATGTGAATTTTAGAATTGTGATATTCAATATTACATTCAAAATAATTGTAATTATTGAGAAAATCTGTATTAGATTGTTAAATTAGTAAGAGATATATTTGAGAGTGAATTTATGAGGAAGGGATTAAAACATGCTTATAGTTTATGAACTTGCAATCATTACAATGATTTTAATAGAGTTTAATTATTTTAAAACATATTTTACTCCGTTTTCTATAATGGGATGTTGTTATGCGGTTGCACCTATTTTGATAAATTTAGTTGGAAAAAGCACAGGAATGTATGCAATAAAGGATTATAATTTGTTATATACAATGATATTTTTAATAATTATCTGGATTCCTGGATTTGTTCTATCACATTGTATAAAAAAGAATAAGTTATACAATAATATGAAAATACAATATATTCGTTCCAGAACAGATAGATATAGATTAAGATTTTTACTTTTGTTTATAGTGTGTTGCCTGATTTTTTTAATAACTGTAATTACAGTTTTAAAAACTTACGGCTTTGTAGGATCCAAAAATCATACGGATGGAATAGAGGCTCATTTTGGATATTTAGCATTAATGATAGCTCCGTATATTGTATATTATGCTGTGGATCAAAAAAAATATTTGTATTTTATTTTGGTAGGATTGTTGTTTTTTGAGTTAATAATGTTACAAAATAAATTACCAATAGTCGTTTTGCTTTTACAGTCAATATATTTCACTTTTATGATGAAAGGTAGAGTTAAAGGTGGAAAAATAATCAAAATAGGAATAATAGTGGTTTTGGTTGTTATGCTATTATTTATTGGGTTATATGCTATTCAACCATGGCTTATTTATAAAAGCGCTTCTATGGAAGCTTCTTTAAATTATGGATTTGAAAGATTTATTCATTATTTCTTTTCTGGATTTATTAGTAGTAATGAATATTATAAAACTCCAGCTGGAAATACTTTTCAGGATGGATGGAGAGTTGCGTTTGGATTTATAGATACTTTAAAAGAGGCTATTTGGGGAAAAGGAGAATATGTCAGTCCAGTAATAGAAAAATGGGTTTTAATAGCTCCTGGAAGTGGTACGAATGTAGGGGGGACATTTTCAGAATTAGTTTATCAGATTGGATTTTTATGGGCTGGAGTTTATGTTTTAGGAATTGGTGTTATGGTGTATTTTGTGTTTTACTTATCTGCTAGATATCAGATTTTTGTAAATACGGCAGCATACTTGATGGCGATGACTTCAGTAAGTTTTTTTTGCAATTTTTATTCGCTTTTTTCAACATTTGAAAAGCTTGTATATGTTGTAATATTAGATGTGTTTATTTGGAAAATTCGAACAAAAAAAATAACAATAAAAATCAGAAATATAGTTTTATAGAAATTCCATTTTTGAGAACGATGAAATAATAAGGAGGGACATATTTGAAAAATGGTTTGAAAAATCTTTCAATATCGTTTGTAGCAAATTTAATAACTATTATAGTATCATTTGTTGTTACTTTATTTTTGCCTAAAATTATAAGTGTTGAGCAATATGGATACTGGCAAGTTTATTTGTTTTATTCTACATATGTTGGAATTTTGCATTTGGGGTTAAATGATGGTATTTATTTGCGATATGGTGGTTCAGAATATAGTAAGTTAGATTTTGAATTATTTCATGGTCAGTTTAAGCTACTTTTTAATTTTGAATTGATTGCAATGTTAATATTGATGTTTGTCTCAGGTATATTTTGCAATGGGGCATACAAGTATATTTGGTTTTCGTTAGGTATATGTGCTTTTCTGACAAATCTTAGATATATGTATGTATACATATTGCAAGCAACTAATTTAATTAAGGAATTTGCCATAGTAACCATTATTGATAGGATAGTTTTTATATTGTTAGTTCTTTTTTTATGTTTAAAGAGAACAGCAAATTTTAATATGGTTATTATTTCGGATTTATTAGGAAGAGGAATTTCATTAGTAGTTGGTGGATATTTTTGTAAAGAAGTGGTGCTAAAGTGTGGTAAAGTAGAACGCACCGCAATATGGAAGGAAATTTGGAAAAATATAATATCAGGAAGCCAGTTAATGTTTGCAAATTTAGCCAGTAGTTGCATTATTGGTGTTGTTAGATATGGTATTCAAAAGAATTGGAGTGTTGCCATATTTGGGAAAGTATCACTTATGCTTAGTTTATCAAATTTGTTTGTGATATTTATTAATGCGATGGGAATAGTTATATATCCTATTTTGAGAAGAACTGATAATAATAAAAGAAATGAACTTTATTTTGCAATAGACAAAATATTAGATGTGATATTGTTTTCAGCTTTAATCTTATATTATCCAGCCAAATTAATTATATCTTGGTGGTTACCGCAGTATTCTGATGTTATGCAGTACATATGTGTATTATTTCCTATTTATATCTTTGAAGGAAAGATGGCATTATTATTTAATACATATTTAAAAGTATATAGAAAAGAAAATATAATTTTTAAAATTAATGTCGTATGTTTGGGAATAAGTATAGGTTATACAACATTAGCGACATATATACTTAAAAGTTTAAATCTTGCGGTATTAGGAATGTTGCTGCTTATTGTATTTAGATGTGTAGTTAGTCAAATTTATTGTTCGAAAATGCTGAAGGTCAAGTATAAAAGTAGTATATTAAGTTTATTGCTAGGTCTTGTATTTTATCTTATATGTGGAGTAATGATTACTGATGTAGTTGGTATTATTTTGCTGTTTATTTGGATAATAATATATATATCTATAAATATTAAAAATATAAAACTAGCAATGAAATTTTTGTGCTGTTGAGTGCGATTTTCTAATTGGAAATTAAGCAATTAATGATAGTAGAATTATGATTGAAAATAAATAATGTTTAATCATATTGTGTTTTGAGGCATTTATATGATATGGAGGGGCTTATGAAAGGTATCATTCTCGCTGGTGGATCCGGTACACGTTTGTATCCATTAACAAGGGTAACATCTAAGCAGCTGTTGCCAATCTATGACAAGCCGATGATCTATTATCCGTTATCAGTTTTGATGAATGCAGGGATTAGGGATATCCTGATCATTTCCACACCGCAGGATACTCCTCGGTTTGAGGAACTTCTGGGGGATGGAAAGCAGTTCGGAATCAATCTTACATATGCAGTGCAGCCGTCACCGGACGGACTGGCTCAGGCATTTATTATCGGAGCTGATTTTATCGGTGATGATACAGTAGCGATGGTTCTTGGTGATAACATTTTTGCAGGACACGGACTGAAAAAGCGTCTGGAAGTAGCTGTGAAGAATGCTGAAACTGGCAAAGGTGCGACTGTATTTGGCTACTATGTAGATGATCCAGAGCGTTTTGGAATTGTAGAGTTCGATAATTCCGGTAAGGCTATTTCTATTGAAGAAAAACCGGAAAAACCGAAGAGCAATTACTGTGTAACAGGATTATATTTCTATGATAATCGTGTTGTTGAGTTTGCAAAAAATCTGAAACCATCTGCGCGTGGTGAGCTGGAGATCACAGACCTGAACCGTATCTATCTGGAAGATGGAACTCTGAATGTGGAGCTTTTAGGACAGGGATTTACCTGGCTGGATACAGGTACACATGAGAGTCTTGTTGACGCGACAAATTTTGTTAAGACTGTGGAGACTCATCAGCACCGCAAGATTGCCTGTCTGGAAGAGATTGCTTATCTGAATGGCTGGATCAGCAGAGAGCAGGTTCTGGAAGAGTATGAGATCCTGAAGAAGAATCAGTACGGACAGTATCTGAAGGATGTGCTGGACGGAAAGTACATTGATGCCTGATCACAGGTATTGAATAATTTGTATAGCATCATAATAAAACATAGAGGATGGAGAAAAACATGAATATTATTGTAACAGGTGGTGCAGGTTTTATTGGAAGCAACTTTGTTTTCCATATGCTGAATAAATATCCGGATTATCGTATTGTATGTCTGGATAAGTTAACTTATGCGGGTAATCTTTCTACACTGGAGCCGGTGATGGACAACCCGAATTTCCGTTTTGTAAAAGCGGATATCTGCGACAGAGAAGCAGTTTATAAGCTCTTTGAAGAAGAACATCCGGATATGGTTGTAAACTTTGCAGCAGAGAGCCATGTAGACAGAAGTATTGAGAATCCAGAAGTTTTCCTTGACACTAATATTAAAGGAACTGCAGTGATGATGGATGCCTGCCGTAAATACGGTATCAAACGTTATCATCAGGTTTCCACAGACGAAGTATACGGAGATCTTCCGCTTGACAGACCGGATCTGTTTTTTACAGAGGAGACTCCGATCCACACAAGCAGCCCGTACAGTTCATCTAAGGCAGCAGCTGACCTTTTGGTCCTGGCATACCACAGAACTTATGGCTTGCCTGTGACTATTTCAAGATGCAGCAACAACTACGGCCCATATCATTTTCCGGAAAAACTGATTCCGCTGATGATTGCAAATGCACTGGCAGACAAGCCGCTCCCTGTTTATGGAGAAGGTCTGAATGTTCGTGACTGGCTGTATGTAGAGGACCACTGCAAGGCAATCGATCTGATCATCCATAACGGAAGAGTTGGAGAAGTCTATAACGTAGGCGGACACAACGAAAAACAGAATATTGAGATCGTTAAGATCATCTGCAAGGAGCTTGGAAAACCAGAGAGCCTGATCACACATGTAGGCGATCGTAAGGGTCATGATATGCGTTATGCGATCGACCCAACCAAGATCCACAGTGAACTTGGATGGCTTCCGGAGACAAAGTTTGAAGATGGAATCAAGAAGACAATTAAGTGGTATCTGGAAAACAGGGAATGGTGGGAGACGATCATTTCCGGTGAATATCAGAACTATTATGAGAAGATGTACAGCAATCGCTGATTAACAGGAGATTTTTAAAATGGGACAGATTACAGTTGATAAAAATGTAGGCGGTATTGAAGGGCTTTGTGTGATCAAACCGGCAGTGCACGGAGATGATCGTGGCTACTTTATGGAGACCTACAATGAAAAAGATATGAAAGAGGCAGGGATTGATATCAAGTTCGTACAGGACAATCAGTCCATGTCAGTAAAAGGTGTTCTGCGAGGACTTCACTTCCAGAAACAGTATCCGCAGTGCAAACTGGTACGTGCGGTTCGTGGAACTGTTTTTGATGTGGCAGTTGATCTTAGAGCAGATTCCAAGACCTATGGCAAGTGGTATGGGGTTACTCTTTCTGCTGAGAATAAGGTACAGTTTCTGATTCCGGAAGGATTTGCACACGGTTTTCTTGTGCTGAGCGATGAAGCAGAATTTTGCTACAAAGTAAACGATTTTTATCATCCGAATGACGAGGGCGGAATGGCATGGAACGATCCTGAGATTGGGATTGAATGGCCGGAGCTGAAGGGCGAATATCAGGGAAGTGCATCCGCAGAAGGCTATACACTGGCCGATGGAACTGCACTGATCTTAAGCGATAAGGACCAGAAGTGGATGGGATTGAAGGATACATTTAAATTCTAAAAGTTGGAAGCCAATACGGGTTCGATTCCCGTGTTGGCTTTCCTGATAACATAAGATAAGTTATATAAATCAAAATATTGTGGGCGCAAATACAGCGAAAAACCAGAGAATTTGTCGAAGGATTTTTGTGGATATAGGACTATGGTTGTGGTACACTAAGAGACATAATTAAGTACGATGATATTGATGAGTTGGAGCTTCCGGAGAAGGAAACTTATATTAGAGGCAGTAAGGAAATAAATGGACATCTATCAGATCTTGACGGAATACAATAATCCGTGGTCGCCCCGGGAGATTTTGTGCTTCTCTTGCATTATGGTGATCGCGGTTATTATGATGATTTATTTGATATGTAAGGAAAAAATGAATAAGCTCCAGGCGGCAGCGATTCTGACAGAACTGGTTTTTCTTGGGATTGTGTTTGGTTCTACGGTATTTACCAGAACGGGTTCGGTACGGCAATATGAATTGATTCCATTCTGGTCATGGAGTGCCATAATCCGGTACCATGATATGCAATTACTGAAGGAGAATCTGCTGAACTGTATATTGCTTTTACCGGCGGGAGCGTTGCTGCCGCTGATTATGAACCGGAAGATAAAATGGCAGGAGGCGCTGGTATTTGGAGTGCTGATATCAGCCACGATAGAAACGAGCCAGCTGATCACAATGCGTGGATTGTTCGAATGGGATGACATGATCCACAATGGATTAGGGTGCATGGTTGGTGCGGTTCTAGTGGATTGGGTGATTGGATTTTTATCAAAACCAAATACGAATAACAAAATAGATACAAAATGTGCAGAATAGTCTGTTCACATTGACAAAAGAAGCCTCAAATGCTAAGATGTAGCTGTATATAGTTATATTATTGGCATATGAATAGGAGAGATGAAATATGAAACGGGGCAGGGTCAGAATAGAAAAAATAGAAGTCGAGAACTTCAAGAATGTAAAAAAAGGCCAGATTTCTCTCAAGAATAATAGAAAGAATTATAAATCGAGTATTTTAGGTATTTATGGACAAAATGGTTCAGGCAAAACAGCGTTGATTGATGCTATCATGCTGTTAAAACTTGCACTTTGTGGACAGGGAGTACCATTACAGTATGCGGATTATATTCATGTTGAATCTGAATATGCAAGGTTAAAGTTTGATTTATCAGTGGAAATACCAGAAATGGATACATCATATAGTGCTGTATATGAATTTAAGCTGAGAAAAGAGCAGAACGATAATAACCAGAATATCTCAGAGTCAGAGAGTTTTAAATCTGTAGTATATGACGAAATTCTTAGCTGTTCATATGTACGGGGCGAAGAAAAGTGCAGAATGGCTCATATTATCAATACCTGTTCTAAAGAGGTGTTTACGCCTAGAAATAAATATCAGGAATTAGTTGGTAAAGACAAATCTTTGGTAACTGATCTTCAAGTGGCAAAACGTATTGCACTTGCTACATCCAGATCATTCATCTTTTCAAGAGAGCTTTTGACGATTATTCGAGAAAAATGTACGCAGCCTGTTTACAGAGAGCTTCTTGAGATGCTTGTGGACTATGGCAATTTTGAACTTTTTGTTATCAATACACAGAATAATGGATTGATTACAATGAATGCACTTCCAGTAGCTTTTAAATATGAAAGTGAAAACACTGGTGTTGTAGGAAATATTATGCTGCCGCTTGATGAAGCTGAAACAATACCAAAGGAAGCAGCAGAACTTATTGAAAAAATTATTCCGAATATGAATCTGGTTCTTTCGCAGATCGTTCCGGGGTTGACAATCAGCATGTATAATTTTGGGCCACAGGTTCTGAAGAATGGAAACATAGGATGTCGTGTTCAGTTAATGTCCAAAAAGAATAGCAAGGAAATTCCGCTTCGTTATGAGTCTGAAGGTATCAAGAAGATCGTATCTATTTTACAGCTTTTAATTGTTGTATATAATAAACCATCTATTACGGTCGCAATTGACGAATTAGATGCGGGTGTGTTTGAATATTTACTGGGTGAGTTGCTTAGAATAATATCAGAAAAAGGAAAAGGCCAGTTGATTTTTACATCACACAACCTTCGTCCATTAGAGACTCTGGATAGAGGCTTTATTGCTTTTACTACAACTAATCCAGAAAATCGTTATATCAGAATGATAAATGTAAAAGAGAATAATAATCTGAGAGATTTCTACTACAGAGACATTGTGCTGGGAGAACAGAGCGAGGTTGTTTACGAACCGACAAATAACTATGAAATCGCGCTGGCATTTAGAGAGGCTGGTGAGATGTAGTGGCAAAGAGGAAGATAGTCTTTGTGATTGTGGAGGGACCATCTGATGATGAAGCTTTAGGCATACTGTTTTCCAAAATATATGACAAGAATTCAGTGTATGTTCATATAATGCATGGGGATATTACAACTCAATCGGGTGTTAATTCAAGTAATATTGTATCAAAAGTGGGAAATTGTGTGAAACAGTATGCAACGCAGAACCATTATAAGTTTTCTGATTTTAAAGAAATCATTCACATAGTAGATATGGATGGCGCTTATATTCCAGATTCTGCAGTTGTATATGACTCAGTTGCGGCAAAACCAATTTACAGTACTACAGAGATTCGTTCGGCAAATCCCACAGGTATTTTAAATAGAAACAAGATAAAACGTGAAAATATAGATCGGCTTAAATCTACAGGTCTAATATGGAAATTGCCATACGGAATCTACTATATGTCGTGTAATCTTGATCATCTTCTTTATGGTAAACTTAATAGTTCTGATGAGGAAAAAGAGGACGATGCGTATGCATTTGCAAAAAAATATCGAAATGATATTCCGGGATTTTTAGAGTATATAGGTGAATCTGATTTTTCAGTTAACTCAGAGTACAAGGAGTCGTGGAAATATATAACAGAGGGTTTACATTCATTAGAAAGGCATACGAATCTGGGCGTGTGTTTTCAAGATAGTATAGCTGTGAACTTCCATAATAAAGTGCAACTCAAGTAAATCGTACGGATTGAGAAGATTCTGAAAAAATAAGAAAAAACCTGCATTTCCCTCCTTTTAAAAAAATTTTTATTAAAAACGATTTTATTAAAAATGATTTGAACAAAAATATAATAGCACATACTATTATATTACAAGTAGCTTTTCTTTATCCCCCCCACAGGCTTGTGGCGGGGACTTTTTTTTTATATACTAAAAGAATACTATTTTAGGCGGAGAAAATAATTATGAGTGATCTGAAGAATGAAATTCATGACTACTGGACGAATCGTGCCAGGGGTTATTCGGAATATAATCAGCAGGAGATGGCGGATGCAAGGCGGACGATGTGGCGAGACAAGCTTTTAAGCCTGCTGGAGGAGGCGTTCCCGGAACGTGAACCAGAAGAAATAAAAATCCTGGATGTTGGAACGGGTCCTGGATTTTTTGCAATACTTCTTGCAGAAGCCGGCTATCAGGTGACTGCGATTGACTATACAGAAGAAATGTTGAAGGAAGCACAGCAGAATGCCGGTGGATTAGCGAAGTGTATTACGTGGAAAACAGGCGATGCGCAGGCTCTTGATGTGGAAAGTAACAGCTTTGATGCTATCGTGACGCGAAACGTGACCTGGAATCTGCCAAGACCGGATCTGGCATATAAAGAATGGCTTCGTGTGCTGAAACCGGGCGGAGTTCTCTATAATTTTGATGCAGACTGGTATGGACATTTATATAATGAAGAGAAACGCAGCGGATACGAGAAGGATCGTCAGCAGACAGAAGCGCAGAATGTAGAAGACTACTACAGTGGTACGGACATTGAGAAGATGGAAGAGATCGCGCGCCAGGTTCCGTTAAGTCGTCTGGAACGTCCGAAGTGGGATCTGGATACGATGAAAAAAACTGGTTTTCTGGATGTTTTTTGTGATGAAAATGTCTGGAAAGAGGTCTGGACGGAAGAAGAGATTATTAACAACAGCTCCTCTCCGATCTTTCTTTTGACAGGCAGAAAGAGAGATGCGTTTCATCTGAAAAATATTGCCGTAAAACCGGGTGAGAAGTGGAACGGAGAACTGGAGCTTGCAAACGGGGAACTTAAATTTCCGACAACAGTATTTCATGGCCATGGAACAGGCAAGACAATGCTGATCACAGCCGGGGTGCATGCGGGTGAGTATGTGGGAATTCAGGCGGCGATCGAGCTTTCGCAAAAGCTTAAGATTGAGAAGGTCACCGGTACGATCATTATCGTGAAGGTGCTGAACCGTCCGGCTTTTGAGCAGCGTAATGGAAGTATGGGACTCACGGATGATAAGAATCTGAACCGTGAATTTCCGGGAAATCCGGATGGAACGGAGATGGAGCGTCTTGCGTGGGCAATCTCCCAGGAACTCCAGCCGGTAGCGGATTATTATATTGATCTGCACAGTGGAGATGATTATGAGAAGCTGACTCCGTATGTGTATTATGCGGGAGCTGCACCGGAGGATGTGGTTAAGGTTTCTCGTGAGATGGCGGAGCAGGTGGATGTGCCATACATGGTAAAGTCCAACGTGGCTTCGGGTGGTTCGTATAATTATGCGGCTTCGCAGGGAATCCCGAGTATCCTGATCGAGCGTGGCGGCATGGGCGACTGGAATTATGAGGAGGTTCGTTCAACTCGAAGAGACGTCCGGAATATTCTGTGTCACATGGGAATCTATCAGGGATTGAAGGATTTTCGTACGTATTATCCGCTCGAGGTGGCAGATGTGCGCTATCAGGATGCGGAAGAAAACGGGCTCTGGTATCCGTTTAAAAAGGTCGGTGACATGATCCAGGAGGGCGATATCCTGGGTGAAGTCCGTGACTATGAAGGCAAGGTTAAGGAAGTCAGTGAGGCGGAGTTTGACGGGGTGATCTTGTATCAGACGGGCACGCTTCAGGTGGTTGGAAATGGTCCGATGGTGACCTATGGACGTATTGTAAGTCGCTATGATGAGCGCAAAGAGCGTATCGTTAACTACTGGGAAAAGCGAAGCGACAGCTTTCTGGAACAGAGGCGTGCGGAGCTTCACAGTGCGATGGCGAACCGCTGGATGAAGGAGATCCAGGCACAGCTTCCGAAAGAAAATAAAAAGCTTCGTATCCTGGATGTGGGATGTGGAGCAGGATTTTTTACGATTCTTCTGGCAAAGGCGGGTCATCAGGTGACAGGTATTGATCTGACACCGGATATGATCAAGAACGCAAAGCAGCTGGCAGAAGAGGAGCAGGCAGAGTGTGAGTTTGCAGTGATGGATGCGGAGAATCCGGAGTTCCCGGATGGCACATTTGATGTGATCGTTTCCAGGAATCTGACCTGGACGCTGCCGCATGTAAAGCATGCATATGGAGAGTGGCTTCGTGTGCTGAAAAAGGGCGGTGTGCTGCTGAATTTTGATGCAAATTATGGAATTACAGACTTCTCAAATGTGGAAGATCTGCCGGAAAATCATGCCCACAATATGCTTGGAAACGAGATGATGCGTGAGTGTGAGGAGATCAAACGGCAGCTTCCGATCAGTTCCTACAGTCGTCCGGCATGGGATCTGGAGACGCTGGGAGCGATGAGTCTGAAGGCGTTCCATGTGGATCTGGGCATCAGCAGCAGGATCTATCTTGAGAAAGATGAGTTCTATAATCCGACACCGCTGTTTATGCTGAGGACGGTAAAATAATATGGATTTAAAACAATTACAGTATTTTGTAGTATGTGCACAGACGGGTTCTTTCAGTGATGCAGCGAAGGTTCTTTATTCTACGCAGCCGAGTGTGAGCAAGGTTGTCAAGGCGTTGGAGGATGCTCTTGGAATGCAGCTTTTTGAGCGGCTTCCGAGAGGAATACGCCTCACAGTGCAGGGACAGAAAGTTTATCAGTATGCAAGCAGAATCACAAACGAGATCAGCGTTTTGGAGAATATGGCGTCGCACGGAATGACAAAATGGATCCGTGTTTCGCTGAATCCGAGCTCCTGGTTTGCGAATCAGTTTGTGGATTTTTATAACGAAACTTATGAGAAAAACTATCATTTTCAGCTGACTACGGCAGGTGTTCGGAGCGTTATGGACCGTGTCAGAGACTATGTGGACGACATCGGTTTTGTCTATATCCTGAGTCAGCAGAAGGAGAATTTTCTGCATGAAATATCCCGGAATAAGCTGCAGTTTGTTCCGATGTATGAGACGGATGTGGTGTTTTATCCGGGACGAAAGACGGAACTTTATGATTCTGGACGGAGCAAAGTTGAGCTGCAGGATCTGGAGGGAGTCCGGTTTATTCAGAACTATCAGGATGAGTTTTTTGACATTGGTTCTGTGCATGAGGATTCTTTTCAGTGGAAGGCTATTGACATTTCCGTACTGACAAACAGTGACTACATTATGGAAAAGATGCTGAAAAACAGCAGGGTTTCCAATGTGAGTGGAAGCTATCTTTCAGAGAATAAAACGGGTACAACACCAGGAATTCCTCTGGATATGGGGGACAGCAAGGTGCTCTTCGGTTATATTGTCCACAAGGGAGAGAAAATCGATGAAAGTGTACAGGAACTGATTGATTTCCTGATGACTCGGCTGCATAAAAGTTAAAAAAGACTTATTCCATAATGTACAAGAGATATTCTCTTTTGGAATAGCGCATAACCCTCCCTGGGGGTTGTGTGCTTTTTTTTGATTTGTTAGACTTTATTTAACGAATTAATGTGCGGATAATTTGATTTATTTCAGACAGACATAAAGGAGTACTCATGATTAAATACATTTTTAAAAGGCTTCTTCAGTTGATTCCGATCTTAATCGGGATCACTTTTTTGTCTTTTGCGATGATGCGGCTTGCGGGTGGTGATGCGGTTACTTATATGTATGATAACGCAGGTGCTTCTGTCTCGCAGGAGGTCATTGACCAGACGAAAAAGGAGTATGGGCTGGATCAGCCGTTTCTTGTACAGTATGCTAAGTGGTTTGCAGGAATGGTGACCGGGGACATGGGAACGAGCTATGTTTCCAAGAGAGATGTTTATGATACTTTTGCAGAAAAACTTCCGGCAACGATTCTTCTTACGGTATCTTCGGTGCTTTTGACGATGCTGATTGCAATTCCGCTGGGTATTATTTCAGCGGTAAAACACAATAAATGGAGTGATTATCTGATCCGGTTTCTGAGCTTTATCGGCAACTCCATGCCCAACTTTTTTGCAGCGCTGGTGCTGATATACTTCTTCTCGATCAAGCTCGGATGGCTTCCGGTGATCACAACAGACAACGTGGCATTGAGCCTTGTTCTGCCAACGCTTACGCTTGCGATATCGATGGCATCCAAGTATACGCGGCAGGTGAGAGCAACCGTTCTGGAGGAACTGAACAAGGATTATGTGATCGGAGCGCGTGCAAGAGGGGTACGAGGCAGCGTGGTCATCTGGAAAAATGTGATGAAATCTTCGATGCTTACGATCATTACTCTGCTTGCTTTGTCGATCGGAAACCTGCTTGGAGGCACGACGATCGTTGAGACGATCTTTATGTGGGATGGCGTTGGAAAGATGGCAGTGGATGCGATCACTATGAGAGATTATCCGATCATTCAGGCGTATGTGGCATGGATGGCGATCATCTATGTGGTGGTGAATCTGATCACGGATATTATCTATCATTATCTGGATCCTCGCGTAAGACTGGGAGGTGACAGGGCATGAGTGAGCAGAAAAACAGGAAAAAAACAGTCTCTGTCCGCAGGCAGAAGGTGCGTAAAAATCATGTCAGAGAGAAGCTGATCTTCTTTGCAGTATTGGCGTTGATTCTGTTGATCGTGGCAGCTTTTGCGCGGAAGTTATGCCCATATGATCCGGACATTCAGGATCTTCTGCAGGCACAGAAACCACCGAGCGCGGAGCATATTTTGGGGACAGATCGATATGGAAGAGACATGTTTTCAAGGGTGCTGGTGGGAAGTACGATTAGTATCTATGCAACGCTCCTTCTGGTAGCAATTGTCACTGTAGTTGGAACAGTGATCGGTATTATCTGTGGCTGGTGCGGCGGAACTGCAGACACGATCCTGATGCGAATATCGGATCTTTTTTTGGCATTTCCAAGCCTTGTCTTTGCACTTGCGGTAGCGGGCGTGCTTGGCGGCGGTATACAAAATGCAGTTATTGCGCTTGCTGTGATCGGCTGGCCAAAGTTTGCCAGACTAGCTAGGGGATTGACACTTGCACAGAAAGATTCCGCGTATCTGATGGCGGTAAGGCTGTCAGGGAGCAGTAGATTTAAGATCATGTTTAAGCATATTTTGCCGAATATTGCAGGACCGATCCTGGTCACTGCGGTTCTTGATATCGGAACGATGATGATGGAACTGGCAGGGCTTTCCTTCCTTGGACTTGGTGTAAAACCACCAATGGCAGAGTGGGGAAGTATGATCAATGATGGAAGAAGTATGCTTCAGATCTCGCCGTGGATGGCGCTTGCACCGGGACTGGCGATATTTATTACAGTTATGATATTTAATCTTCTGGGCGATACGCTCAGGGATTTTATGGACCCCAAAGAAAGAGCTAAAAATTAGAAAGGAAGTACAGATTATGAAGAAGAAACTGATCGCAGCAATTCTTACAGGAGCTATGCTTGCAGCAGGAATGACCACAAGTGTATGGGCAGACGGAGGAAAATCTTTTGTCTATGGAACAACCGGATACAGCGAAGAAATGGGTGATGCAGGCCTGAATCCGCATGACAATTATTCCGGCTGGAGTGCACTCCGTTATGGTGTTGGAGAGACTCTTTTTAAATACAATGACAATATGGAAGTGGAGCCGTGGCTGGCAACAGATTATGAATTTGTGGATGATACAACCGTAAAGATCACGCTTCGTGACGGAGTAAAATTCTCCAGTGGACGTACCATGGATGCAGAAGCTGTTAAGGAATGTCTGGAAGATCTGATCGCAGTTCATGACCGTGCACCTTATGATCTGAAGATTGATCATATTGACGCAGATGGACTGACACTTACTATTTATACCACAGAACCATGTCCGGCGATCATCAATTATCTTGGTGATCCATATGGTGCGATCATTGATATGGACTATGGAATCCAAGGGGAAGGCGGTTCTGCAAATGTAGCTGGAACAGGCCCATATGTTGCAACGAATGTTACACCTACCCAGATCGATCTTGTTAAAAATGAAGACTACTGGGGCGGCGATGTTAAGGTCGATAATATCACAGTAAAATCCTTTGCAGATGGGAGTGCTCTGACAGCAACACTGCAGACAGGGGATATCCAGGGTACTTATGGACTGCAGTATGATAACTATCCGTTGTTTGAAAATAATCCGGATTATACCATCAATTCCTGCGCGACCAGTCGCTGTTTCTTTGGACAGTTTAATATGGAATCAGAGCTTATGCAGGATCAGAATATCCGCAAGGCTGTTGAGATGGGAATCGATAAAGAAGGCTTCTGTTCTGTGATCATGCAGGGCCGTGGAGTGCCGGCAAAGGCAGCTTTCCCGAGCAGTTTTTCTTATGGAAATGATGCGGTAGAAACGGTTTCTTATGACCCGGATGGAGCAAAAAAACTCCTTAAAGAATCTGGCTGGACGGATACAGATGGTGACGGATATGTGGATAAGGATGGAGAAAAATTAAGCATCAACTGGCTGACTTATCCGACTCGTCTGGAGCAGCCAAAGCTTGCAGAATATGCACAGGCTACACTGAAAGATATCGGTATTGACGTGCAGGTAAACAACACTTCTGACCACAGAACCTTTGCAGAAAACGGAGATTTTGATGTGTATGTAAGCTCAACTACAACTGCGCCGACCGGTGATCCGGAGTACTTCTTTACCAGTACAGTAGTCGGTTCCAAGAACTATGGAAAATACCAGAATGATGAGGTTACCAAGCTGACAGAGAAGCTTCACCAGACCTTTGATAAGGACGAAAGAGGCAAGCTTGCAGTAGAGCTTCAGCAGGATATTTTAGATGACGATGCATTCTTTTTTGTATCTCATCTGAACATGGGAATTGTGACAAAATCCAATGTTAAAGGAATGGCAGCGCATCCATGTGATTATTACGAGATCACTGCTGATCTGGATATAGAATAAATTTGATTGTTGTTTACAGCAGCTAAATTTTGAGGAGAATGATTGGTTATGAGTTCATTGCTTCGTGTAGAGCATGTGACAATTTCTTATAATGGAAAACCAGTGGTCCAGGACGTAAGTTTTGAACTGAAGCAGGGCGAGATTCTGGGGATCGTAGGTGAGTCTGGAAGCGGAAAAAGTACGATCATCAAGGCAGTCATGGGGCTTCTGGGCGAGGAAGGTCTGGTTACAAAAGGGGATATCTGGTACAAGGGAGAAAATCTTACCGATATGAGTACAAAAGAACTCCGCAGGTATCTTGGAAAAGAGATTGGAATGGTGTTTCAGGACTGCAAATCTGCACTGTGTCCGGTACGAAAAATTGGGGCTCAGATATATGAGGCAGTGTCAGAGCATGAAAAAGCAAGCAGGCATGAGGTTAGGAATCGTGCTGGTGAGATCATGAAAAAAATCGGGCTAAATGACGCGGATCGTGTGCTGGACAGCTATCCATTTGAACTCTCGGGTGGAATGAACCAGAGAGTGGGAATCTGTACAGCCATGATTATGCGGCCTAAGCTTTTGCTGGCGGATGAACCAACGAGTGCGCTGGATGTAACGGTGCAGAAACAGGTAGTGGAAGAGCTTCTGTTTATGCGGGAAGAATACAACACAGCGATGATTCTTGTAACCCATAACATCGGTGTGGTGAGGATGATGGCAGACCGGGTTCTGGTGCTTCAGAATGGGCATGTCAGAGAGTATGGGGAGACAGAAAACGTTCTGGAAAATCCACAGGATTCGTATACAAAGAAGCTGATGGAATCTGTGCTGAGACTGAAAAAGTCAGGGATGTAGATATGCCAGGATTGTTATAAAGTTTGTATTCTGAAGAGGAATGTTTGATATGTCAGAAATTATTTTGCAGGCAGAGAATCTGAAAAAGGTCTTTGTATCGGGGAAAAAAGAGTTTACAGCTGTGGATGATGTGAGCTTTGAACTGGAGCGGGGTGAGTGTCTCGGGATCGTAGGTGAATCCGGCTCCGGAAAGAGCACGATCGCGCAGATGATCACGCATCTGGAACCTGCCACAGAGGGACGGATTTTTCTTAAAGAGCAGGATATCACGCATGCCAGGGGGAAGGCTCTGCGTGATATTTATCAGGATATCCAGATGGTTTTTCAGATGCCGATGGAATCTTTTGATCCGCGATGTACGCTGGGAGACGGAATTGGGGAAAGTCTTAGGAATATGGGGATAAGCCGTGTTGAAACACGTAAGCGTGTGGAAAATCTTCTCGAAAAATGCGGAATGGAGAAGGAATATGCGGATCGTTATCCACACCAGGTCAGCGGTGGTCAGTGCCAGAGGGCTGCGATTGCAAGGGCTCTGGCAGTCGGACCGGAGATTCTGATCTGTGATGAAGCTACGAGTGCGCTTGACGTGACGGTACAGAAGCAGATATTGGAGCTCTTGAAAGAATTAAAGGAGAAGGAAGAGCTGTCGTTTCTTTTTATCTGCCATGACCTTGCGTTAGTGCAGGAATTCTGTGACAGAGTACTGGTGCTCTATCAGGGAAAGGTTGTGGAATGCGGGACTCCGGATGAGATCATCAATCATCCGAAGATGGATTATACAAAGAAACTGGTTGAGTCAGTTTTATAGTCGGGGGTTTTTGTTCCACCGGCAGGTGGCAGATTATGCGTATGATGATAACTGGAAGCGGATGTTTACAGTAGTCTCGACCTATAACAAAAAGATAGCTACGTATATCAAAATGGAATATTTATGCATCCCCCAGGGTGGGTTGTTGACGCTTTAATGTGGTGCTACAATATAGCTTATTAAGAGGCGCGCACCAAATGAAATAAAGTTTTCAAAGGGAAAGGAAGTATATTTATGCATATACCTGAGAACTATTTAAGTCCGTCAACATGTGCTGTAATGACAGCAGCCATGCTCCCGGTCTGGGGATACTCAATCAACAAAGTAAGAACAGAAATACCAAAGGCAAAGATGCCGCTTCTTGGTATTGGTGCAGCTTTTTCATTTCTTGGAATGATGTTTAACGTACCGCTTCCAGGGGGAACAACAGGACATGCTGTAGGAGGAACTCTTATTGCAATCCTTACAGGAAGTCCGGCGGCCGGGTGCATATCGGTCTCCATTGCATTGTTGATACAGGCGCTGCTCTTTGGAGATGGAGGAATTCTTGCATTTGGTGCAAACTGCTTTAATATGGCGTTTGTATTGCCGTATCTGGGATTCTTCTTGTATAAGCTGCTTTTTAAAAAGACTGGAAAGCGTAAACTCAGTGCAGCGATCGGGTCCTATTTGGGAATCAATGCGGCCGCTTTTTGTGCGGCAGTTGAATTTGGTATACAGCCATTATTGTTTAGGGATGCAGCAGGACAGGCTCTTTATTGTCCATATCCTTTAAGTGTGTCAATACCAGCAATGATGATCGGACATATTACTTTGTTTGGTCTGGCAGAGATCGTGCTTACGGTAGTGGTACTGACATTCGTAGAAAAAGCAGCTCCGGCAGCGTTGGATGCGGTTCCGGATAAGACTACATTTAAACCATTATATATACTGGCAGCAGTGCTCATTGTTTTAACACCGATCGGCCTTTTAGCTACAGGAACAGCCTGGGGCGAATGGGGCGTAGATGAGATGGCAACGCTTGTCAGTGGTGGTACACAGCTAGGGTACACTCCGGCAGGAATGAAAGGTGGATTTGAACTCTCTACACTGTTTCCGGATTATTCAATGGCAGGCATGCCGGAATGGACTGGATATATTCTTTCAGCTGTCGTTGGTGTGGCACTTCTGGTAATTTTCTTTAAAATCGTTTCTTCACTTATGAAGGACAAGGTTGACTTTAAAAAGAAAGCGGCATAAAGATGAATGATCATAGAACAGAAAAAACAGGGATTCCATCATGGATGTGTCAGGAAGAGGACTACACGCCTTCTGGAGACAAAGAGGCTTTTCTGACTAAAAGTACAAAATCTGTTTTGTCTGTGCTTTCTAAATTAAGATTTAACGAAGGGAAGGATGGCAGATTTTCTGCTGCTCCTTCTCTTAAATTGTTTTATACGATATTATTTATAATTCTGACAGCTTCTTCAAAAAATTATCTGTTTGTGCTGATCATGTGTGCAGCAGTGACGGTCCGTCTGGCTTTCTTTTCGGCAGCAGCAATCCGGCAGATATTAAGCGGAACAGCCGGGGCGGTGCTGATCTCAATTTTTCTTCTTTTGCCGGCAGTGTTTATGGGCAATCCGCAGACTATGGCAAATATCACAGCGAGGGTGTATGTTTCGGTGACACTTGTTGGCATCCTTTCAGCAGGGACATCATGGAATAAACTCACCGGCAGTATGAGGACTTTTCATGTTCCGGCACTGTTTATTTTTACACTGGATATCACGTTAAAATATATTTCAGTCCTGGGTGAGATCTGTGTGGATATCCTTCGCTCAATCAGTTTAAGATCGGTGGGAAAGAACACGGATAAGGCAAAAGCATTTTCAGGTGTTCTTGGCATCACATTTCTCAAATCCAGTGAGATGGCAGAGGAAATGTATGCAGCTATGTGCTGCAGGGGATTTACAGGAGAGTATGAGAAAAAACAAAAATATGAGCCGTGCGTGAGTGATATTTTTTATATTTTGATAATGGCTGGCTGTGCAGCGTTGTTTATTTATCTGAATAAAATAGCTGCGTGATGGATGTGATTGAGAGGAGATAAATATGATCGATCTGCAAAAAGTGTGCTACGCTTATGAGCATGAGGTGGCGCTCAGATATATTGATCTTCATATTGAAAAGGGTGATTCTTTGGTCATTCAGGGACCGAATGGATGTGGAAAATCAACACTTATCAAATTGCTGAATGGAATTATATTTCCATCCGAGGGACATTTTTTTTATAAGGACCATGAGATAACTGAGAAAGTGTTGAAGGACAGAATGTTTGCCAAGTGGTTTCATCAGCAGATGGGATATGTGTTTCAGAATGCGGATACGCAGTTGTTTTGTGGAAGTGTAGAGGAAGAAATTGCATTTGGACCGATCCAGATGGGATTGCCTGAAGCTGAAATACGGCAAAGAACAGAAGACTGTCTGCGGCTGTTCGGGATAGAAAAGCTTAGGGAAAGACCGCCATATCATTTGAGTGGAGGCGAGAAGCGAAAGGTGTCTCTTGCCTGTATTCTTTCACTGAATCCGGAGGTGCTGATTCTTGATGAGCCGCTTGCAGGACTAGATGAAAAAACACAGGATATGCTGACGGAGTTTTTGCAGGATTTTCATAAGGCTGGAAAAACGCTGATCACGATTACACATAACAGGCAGCTGGCTGAGAAGCTGGGAAAAAGATTTGCGGTCATGAATGAAGATCATGAATTGGAAACACTATAAAAAAGACACTTCCCGCGGATTGGAAGTATCTTTTTTATGGGTTGAATTGAATGTGCATTAATATGTGGAGGTCATACACTTTATTTGGGAGATAACACAGTTCTTTGTGTTCTCTTTATTTTAACAAAATGAAGGGGGAAAACAAGCCTCCTGGGGGGATGCGGAAGCATGAAAAAAAGGGGCGGAGATATGCATTATATGAATGGATGTGGTGGGGAGTTACGGTAGGCTTATCCCGTGTATGGACTTGTAATACCGCTGCGTTTGCTACTCGCTGCATGCGTCTGTTATCTGCCAGTCGCCCAAACTCGCTGTCGCTCAGACAGTGGGCTTGGTGGCGGAAACTAGCCTGCATCTCGTGACGCAAGCCTCGCGAGTATTCATTGTCCATACACGGGTTAATCCTGCCTGCAAGCATCCCCAGACACAGTCGTAGGGGAGGAGGTGCAGGGAGGTGGCGTAGCTTCATCTGGCGTAAATATTAATCTGCAAATGAGAAAAAATGCGAATGCAGTCACAAGTATAGAGCAGAGATAATCTACAAATGAGAATAATTGTGAATGCAGTCACAAGTATAGAGCAGAGATAATCTACAAATGGGAAAAATTGTGAATGCGGTCACTGGTTCGGAGGGGAAGATAATCTGCAAATGGAAAAAAGTGCGAATGCAGTCACAAGTATAGAGCAGAGATAATCTACAAATGAAAAAAATTGCGAATGCAGTCACAAGTATAGAGCAGAGATAATCTACAAATGGGAAAATTTGCGAATGCAGTCCCCAGGACAGCTGTAGGAGGAAGGTACAGAGGGAAGCGTAATTCGACTCTGACAAAAACATATAAAAGACACCTGTTGACAATCATGGCTGGTATGGGTATGTTTAAAAGAAAGAGCAGAAGAAGAGCAGAAAAAGTTCAGAAGGAAGAGGCGGAGCGTTATGTCAGCAAATACAGCAGTCATTGAGGAACTCCATCAGGCAATCGTGGAGCAAAGGAATATGGAGGAGCTAGAGGGGCTTCTCTGGGCAGGGGTGCTTGCATACCAGGGAAAAGCTTTCTATACGCTTTCCGGGTTGGAATTTTCCTATATGGTAAAGCATAAGAAAAACGGAGACTACAGTGGAGAACTGTTGATCTCACGTAAGGAGACAAGCAAGACCCTGACCAGAAGCTCCGTGATGCTGGCATTCCACAAAGTCCTCGCCGAGATGAAATTCAAAGAAATCAATGGAGCAGCATATCTTCTTCCTCCGGAATATCGTGGACCAAAATCAATCGGGCAGATCTTTGGAATCTCATATATCTTCAGCATGTTTCTGGAGTTTGGCCTGATCCGTACAAATGAGAAAGATAAGATAGAAAAAGCAAAAGCTGAAAAGGTCAGATGACCTCTTCAGCTCAAATTTATGCTTGACATTTATTTTTTTTGGATATATACTTTGATAATCAAAATATTCTAAAACCAAAACAAATCAGGAATATGAGGAAACAATTATTATGAATAAAGAACAGACCTTAACCGGTGTCATCCGGGGAACGGGAGCCTGTGTTCCAAAGCGAGTCATGGATAATGACGAGATCGCCGGTTTTGTTGAGACCAGTGATGAGTGGATCCGGGAGCGTACAGGTGTGGAGCGGCGTCATATAGCAGAAGAGGAAACAACCGTTTCCATGGCTGTTGAGGCCGGTCGCCAGGCAGTTGAAGAAGCCGGTGTTTCACCGGAAGAAATCGATATGATCCTGGTGGCTACCGGATCAGCTGATCGGGTTTTTCCATGTACAGCCTGCCAGGTACAGGAGGCTCTTGGAGCTTTGGGTGCCGTTGGATTTGATCTCAATGCTGCATGCAGTGGATTTCTTTTCGCTTACAATACAGCGCAGGCGTACATAGCATCTGGAATCTACCGTACGATTCTGATCATTGGAAGCGAGAGTCTTTCACGCATTGTTGACTGGACTGACCGTGGAACCTGCATCTTGTTTGGAGATGGAGCCGGAGCGGTTCTTCTTCAGGCGAAGGAAGGAAAAAGCTATCAGCCGGTTTCACATTCCGATGGACGAGGCGGACCGGCACTGACCGGACCGGGAGTGCTTGGAAGAGCCCGCAGTATTGATCAGGATCCAAAAGAAACAAAAACAGAATACATTACCATGAATGGCAAGGATGTTTTCCAGTTTGCAGTCCGCAAGGTTCCACAGGTGATAAAGGAAGTTTTGAAAGAAAATGAACTTTCCACAGAAGACATTGACTGGTTTGTTCTTCATCAGGCAAACGCGCGAATCGTAGATGCGGTTGCAAGGCGGCTTCGTCTGGATATTGGAAAATTTCCAATGAATCTTCAGGATTATGGAAATACGTCATCCGCGAGTATCCCGATCTTGCTGAATGAACTGAACCGAGAAGGTGTCCTGAAAAAAGGACAGAAACTGGTTCTGGCAGGATTTGGAGCAGGATTGTCCTGGGGCGCAAGCGTGCTGGACTGGGACCTGGAGTAACAGAATATCGGGCAACTGCAAGGGCGCTGAACGGTTACTATATCAGTAAAAAAGGAACAGAATTTAAGAATATGACCAGATTCTGTGACTTAACTATAAATTAAAATCAAACAGAAAAAGGAGAAAACAAAAATGTTAGAAAGAATTATTGAACTTACAGCAGAAAACTTAGGAGCAGACGCAGCAACAATCACAGCAGAGACATCTTTTAAAGATGATCTTCATGCAGATTCCCTGGATCTCTTTGAGCTTGCAATGGCATTCGAGGAAGAATTTTCTGTAGAAATCCCAAGCGAGGATCTTGAGCAGATCACAACAGTTGCAGATGTAATGAACTATCTGACAGAGCATCAGGCGTAATCGTCAACCTGGATGATCGAGAGGACTTAAATTTATGAAGACAGAGATCACAGAATTATTAGGAATTGAGTATCCGGTGATTCAGGGCGGTATGGCCTGGGTTGCAGACTATCATCTGGCAGCAGCCGTATCCAATGCAGGCGGCCTTGGGCTGATCGCCGCAGGCGGTGCACCGGCAGAGTGGGTAAGAGAACAGATCCGCGAGACAAAAAAGCTGACTGACAAACCATTTGGTGTGAACATCATGTTGATGAATCCGGAAGCAGACAAGATTGCAAAGGTAATCCTGGAAGAGGACATCAAAGTAGTGACAACAGGTGCAGGAAGTCCGGAAAAATACATGGCAGACTGGAAGGCAGCCGGAGTTAAGGTTATTCCGGTCATTGCTTCTGTAGCACTTGCAAAACGTATGGAGCGCTGCGGTGCAGATGCGGTCGTTGCCGAAGGTACAGAGGCCGGAGGACATATCGGAGAACTTACCACAATGGTACTGGTTCCACAGGTTGTCGATGCAGTGAATATCCCGGTGATTGCAGCGGGTGGTATTGCAGATGGCAGAGGTATGGCAGCAGCATTTATGCTGGGTGCCAGAGGAATCCAGATGGGAACTGTTTTTGCAGCCTCTAAGGAATCTGTGATCCATGAAAATTATAAGAACAGTATTCTTAAAGCAAAAGACATCGACAGCCGTGTAACAGGCAGAAGTACGGGACATCCGATCCGTGTTCTTCGCAATGATATGGCACGCAAATATCTGGAAATGGAAAAAGAGGGCGCACCGTTTGAGGAACTGGAAAAGATGACTCTTGGCAGTCTCAGAAGAGCAGTTCAGGATGGTGACGCTAAGAATGGCAGCCTGATGGCAGGACAGATCGCAGGTATGATCAAAGAAGAACGTTCCTGCGAGGATATTATTAAATCTACTGTATCCGATGCATGCAGACTGATGAATGGAGTAAGTGTAAATGAGTAAGATTGCTTTTATTTATCCGGGACAGGGTGCACAGGCAATTGGAATGGGAAAAGACTTTTATGAGAAGAGTCCTTTATCCAGGACAATATTTGACCAGGCATCTGAGGCAGTGAACCTTGACCTTAAAAAACTTTGTTTTGAAGAAAATGATCTTCTGGACAAAACAGAATATACACAGGTTGCAATGGTGACTGCCTGTCTGGCAATGACAAGAGCGGTTGAATCCATGGGACTTCATGCAGATATGACAGCAGGTTTAAGCCTTGGCGAATATTGCGCGATTGCTGTTGCAGGCGGTATGTGTGATCTGGATGCAATCCGCACAGTGCGTTCCAGAGGAATCTTTATGGAGCATGCAGCACCGGAAGGAAGCGGCGCAATGTCCGCAGTACTCGGAATGGATGCAGCGGTGATCGAGGATGTTTTAAATGGCAGAGAGGGCGTTTCTATTGCAAACTACAACTGTCCGGGACAGATCGTTATCACCGGTGAGGCAGCTGCGGTTACTGAGGCAGGAACTGCTTTAAAAGAAGCAGGAGCAAGAAGAGTACTTCCACTTAAGGTGAGCGGACCATTCCATTCACCGATGATGAGACCTGCAGGAGAAGAGCTGGCAAAGGTTTTTGCCAGAGTCAGCATGAATCCTCTGAAGATCCCGTATGTGGCAAACATTAACGCAGAAGTAATCACAGATTGTGGAAGAATCGAAGGACTTCTGGTGGATCAGGTCAGTGGATCTGTCCGATGGCAGCAGAGTGTGGAAACCATGCTTCGTGAAGGTGTGGACACCTTCGTTGAGATCGGACCGGGCAAAACCCTGACAGGTTTCCTTCGTAAGATTGATAAAAATGTAAAAGCTTATCACATTGGCAGCTGGGAAGAAGCAGTTCAGGTGTGTGAGGAATTGAAATAAAATTTGATAAGACCGGATGAAGGTACATCTGGTCACAGCAGATGCCGAGAGGAGAGAAATAAGTGGCAGAGCAGAGTAAGAAGAAAGTTGCTGTTGTAACAGGTGCTTCCAGAGGAATCGGAAGAGCCATTGCCCTGGAGCTTGCTTCCAGAGGTGCAGCAGTTGTAATCAATTATAACGGTTCTGAGGAACGGGCACGAGAAGTGCAGAAAGAGATTGAGGAAAAAGGCGGCGAGGCTGAGATCAGACAGTGGAATGTTGCGGATTATAAATCCTGTGAAAGTGCCGTAAAGGACATTGTAAAAACTCATGGAAGCATTGATATTCTGGTAAACAATGCTGGAATCACAAAAGACGGACTTCTGATGGGAATGTCAGAAGAAGACTTTGATCAGGTGATCGATGTCAACCTCAAAGGAACTTTCAATATGATGCGCTTTGTTTCCAGACAGATGCTCCGTCAGCGCAGTGGACGCATCATCAGCATGGCATCTGTAGTTGGAATTGCAGGAAATGCAGGACAGGCAAACTATGCGGCATCCAAAGCAGGAATCATTGGTATGACCAAAAGTGCGGCAAGGGAACTTGCATCCCGCGGTGTTACGGTCAATGCAGTTGCACCGGGATTTATTGAGACAGAGATGACAGCAGTATTATCTGAAGAAGTAAAAAAAGCATCTGCTGCACAGATTCCGCTGGGACATTTCGGCAGACCGGAAGACATTGCAAAAACGGTAGCTTTCCTGGCATCTGATGATGCAGCATACATCACAGGGCAGGTAATTCAGGTTGATGGAGGAATGGTCATATGAGTAAGAGAAGAGTAGTTGTAACCGGACTTGGCGCCGTTACTCCTATTGGAAATAATGTTGAGGATTTCTGGGCAGGAATCCATGAAGGAAAAGTCGGCATCGGACCGATCACAAAATTTGATACAACAGATTACAAGGTAAAGATCGCTGCAGAGGTTAAGGATTTTAATGCAAAAGACCATATGGATCCGAGAGCCGCAAGACGTATGGATCCATTCTGCCAGTATGCAGTGACAGCAGCAAAAGAAGCTTTTGAGGATTCTGGCCTTGATATGGAAAAAGAGGATTCTTTCCGTGTGGGTGTTATTGTTGGTTCTGGTATCGGAAGTCTTCCGCAGGTAGAAAACAACTATGAAAAAATCCTCACCAAGGGACCTGGAAAAGTAAATCCACTGATGGTTCCGATGATGATCTCCAACATGGCGGCAGGAAACATTTCTATTCAGCTGGGACTCCGCGGCAAATGTACAGATGTGGTGACAGCTTGTGCATCCGGAACTCACAGTATCGGTGATGCATTCCGTGCGATCCAGTATGGCGATGCTGAAGTTATGTTTGCAGGTGGAACCGAAAGCTGTATCTGTCCGACAGGCGTGGCTGGATTTACAGCACTTACCGCACTGACAAAGACCGAAGATGCTGCAAGAGCGTCCATTCCTTTTGATAAAGAAAGAAGCGGCTTTGTTCTTGGTGAAGGTGCCGGAATCGTAGTTCTTGAAGAACTGGAGCATGCGAAGGCAAGAGGAGCAAGAATCTATGCCGAGCTGGTTGGCTACGGTGCAACAGCAGATGCTTTCCACATCACTTCTCCTGCAGAGGACGGAGCAGGCGCAGCCAGAGCAATGGAACTTGCAATGGAAGAAGCTGGTGTTCAGCCATCTGAGGTAGAATACATTAACGCGCATGGAACGAGTACGCATCACAATGACCTGTTTGAGACAAGAGCGATCCACAAAGCATTTGGAGATGCGGCAAAAAATCTGGTTGTAAATTCTACAAAATCCATGATCGGACATCTTCTTGGTGCAGCCGGTGGAGTGGAATTTGTGACCTGCGTTAAATCTCTGGAAGAGGGATTTATCCACCAGACAGTTGGAACCACAGATCCGGACGAAGAGTGTGATCTGAACTATGCGATCGGTGCTCCGGTAGAAAAAGAGATCCATTATGCAATGAGCAATTCTCTTGGCTTTGGCGGACACAATGCGACACTTCTTGTAAAGAAATATGAGGGTTGATAATTATGGAATTTGAAAATCTTCTTACATTAATAAAAACAGTATCAGATTCTGAACTGACAGATTTTGATTACGAAGAAAATGGTACCCGCATCCGACTGAAGAAGAAAAAAGAAACCGTTGTGGTTTCTGGCACTTCTTCAAATGTACCGGTTATGGGACTCCAAACAGTGCAGCCGTTGGGACAGATCACGGAATCAGAAGCAAAGATGGAGAAAGATATTGCAGATGGTGAACCAGAGGGTATGCTTATAAAATCTCCTCTTGTGGGAACTTTTTATGCAGCACCTGCCGAGGACGCAGATCCGTTTGTTTCTGTTGGAGATCAGGTCAAAAAAGGTCAGACGCTTGCCATCGTGGAAGCAATGAAACTGATGAACGAGATTGAAAGTGATTTTGACGGTAAAGTTGCGGAAATTTATGTGGAAAACGGACAGGCAGTAGAGTATGGACAGCCGTTGTTCCGGATTGCATAAATTCAGGGTATAAACCTGAAAAAATGTGGATCATTCGAATGTACAGAGAAATTAATGTGGATAAACGAAGTTTCCATTGTAGGAGTATAGATTATGAATAAATTAGGAGTAAAAGAAATTGAACAGATTCTTCCTCACAGACATCCATTTCTTCTTGTGGATTATATCGAGGATTATGAGCCGGGCAAATTTGCTGTCGGTTATAAATGCGTGACTTTCCGTGAGGACTTTTTTAAAGGACATTTCCCACAGGAACCGGTAATGCCGGGTGTCCTGATGGTGGAAGCTCTTGCGCAGACAGGCGCTGTGGCAATCTTAAGCCTGGAAGAAAACAAAGGCAAGATTGCATACTTTGGCGGGATCAAGAACTGCAGATTCCGTGGAAAAGTTGTTCCGGGGGATAAACTTCGTCTGGAAACAACGATCATCAAATGCAAAGGACCGGTTGGTGTCGGTCATGCAGTTGCAAGTGTTGACGGCAAAGTGGTAGTTGATGCAGAACTGACTTTTATGATTGGATAGGTGACACACTATGATTAAAAAAGTGCTGATTGCGAATCGAGGGGAGATTGCAGTACGGATCATCCGCGCATGCAGAGAAATGGGAATAGAGACGGTTGCTGTTTATTCAGAGGCAGACAGAGATGCACTTCATACTCAGCTTGCGGATGAGGCAGTCTGCATCGGACCGGCACCGTCATCCGAGAGCTATCTCAGCATGGAAAATATCATCAGTGCAACGATCGTTACAGGTGCGGATGCAATTCATCCGGGATTTGGTTTCCTTTCCGAAAACAGTCGTTTTGCGGAACTCTGTGAACAGTGCAATATTACATTTATCGGGCCGCCGTCAACTGTGATCGCAAGTCTTGGAAACAAGCAGGCGGCAAAAAATACAATGGCAAATGCAGGGGTTCCGATCATTCCTGGTGGCAAAAATCCAATCTATACAGTAGAAGAGGGAATGAAGGAAGCCGAAACGATCGGTTATCCGGTCATCATCAAAGCTGCTCTTGGTGGAGGCGGCAAGGGAATGCGAGTTGCTGATGCACCGGCAGATTTTGAAGAAAGTTTCCGTACCGCACAGAAAGAAACGCAGATGGCTTTTGGCGATTCTACGATGTACGTGGAGCATTTTGTACGTCATCCAAGACATATTGAATTTCAGATCATGGCAGATAAATTCGGTAATGTAATTCACCTGGGGGAACGTGATTGTTCCATTCAGAGAAATCATCAGAAGATGATCGAGGAATCCCCATGTGAGGTGATCTCCGATGAACTTCGTGCCAGAATGGGAGAGGCAGCGGTGAAAGCGGCAAAAGCAGCCGGGTATGAAAATGCCGGAACGATTGAATTCCTTCTTGATAAAGAAGGCAGATTTTATTTTATGGAAATGAATACCCGAATTCAGGTGGAGCATCCGGTTACGGAGTGGGTGACAGGTGTGGATCTTGTCAAAGAGCAGATCCGCATTGCATCCGGGCTTCCACTATCCTGTAAGCAGGAAGATATTCAGCTGACAGGGCATGCGATTGAATGCCGGATCAACGCAGAAAATCCATCCAAAGGTTTTCGTCCGTCACCAGGAACGATCACGGACATGTATTTTCCAGGAGGAAAAGGAATCCGTATTGATTCCGCTGTGTACAGTGGATACACGATCCCACCGTATTATGATTCCATGATCGCGAAGGTGATCGTGTGGGCGAAGAACCGTACCGAAGCAATCCGTAAGATGCAGAGTGCGCTTGGTGAAGTGATCATAGAGGGAATCGATACCAATGTAGACTATCAGTATGAAATCCTGGATCATCCGGATTTTCAGTCAGGAAATACAGATGTAGAATTCATCGAAAGAATGGAAGCAGATAAATAAAGTGTTACTGCAAACGGAGTGAACAGTAACGTATAGTTTTGGTATTAACAGGAGTGAACGATCATGAAGTTGGATAACATGTTCAAAAAGACAAGAATTGTTTCCAGAATACAGAGCCATAGTGCGGTCCGTGCTTCCAGGCCGGAGGTACCGGAAGGACTTCTTCGTAAATGTAACAAGTGCGGAGCTGCCATCATCGCAGAGGATGTAAAACAGGGATATTATATCTGTCCGAAATGCGGAGGATATTTCCGTGTACATGCATATCGCAGAATCCAGATGGTGATCGATGAGGGAACTTTTGAGGAATGGAATCAGGATCTGATCGGTGGAAATCCTGTAAATTACAAAGGGTATCCGGAAAAAGTACAGGCACTTCAGGAGAAGACCGGGCTCAAAGAGGCTGTTGTCACAGGCAAAGGCAAAATAAATGGCAGAGATACTGTGATTGCAGTCTGCGATGGAAGATTCCTGATGGCAAGCATGGGCTGGGCAGTTGGCGAAAAAATCACCAGAGCAGTAGAACGTGCAACGGAGGAAAAACTTCCCATTATCATTTTTGCCTGTTCTGGTGGTGCCAGAATGCAGGAGGGAATCACATCTCTGATGCAGATGGCAAAAACTTCCGCGGCGCTGGAACGTCACAGCAAGGCCGGACTGCTTTATGTAAGTGTTTTGACAGAACCTACGACAGGCGGCGTGACGGCAAGTTTTGCGATGCTGGGGGATATCATTCTGGCGGAACCAGGTGCACTGATCGGTTTCGCAGGCCCGCGTGTCATTGAGCAGACTCTTCGTCAGAAACTGCCGAAAGGATTTCAGAGAGCAGAATTTCTGGTTGAGCATGGTTTTGTAGATGATATTGTAAGGCGTGAGAATCTGAAGGAAACACTTGGTAAGATCTTGGAGATACATGCGGTATCCTGGAAAACAGAAAACAGGATCAGAACGGATGCAGCTGAATTACATCACGCGGATCATCCGGGATCAGATTCTGAAAATCTGACAAATGACAAGTGTGATTCGGATAGAGGAGATTCTAATCCAGCTGGCATCAACCCTTACCTCACAGCCTGGGATCGTGTACAGATCTCACGCAAGATTGATCGTCCATCCGGCAGTGATTATATAGAAGCACTTTTTACGGATTTTATGGAATTTCATGGAGACCGAAATTACGGAGATGATAAGGCAATCATCGGTGGAATCGCAAAATTTCATGGAAAACCGGTCACTGTTATCGTGCAGGAAAAAGGAACCAACACCAAAGAAAACATTGCACACAATTTCGGCATGCCGATGCCGGAAGGATATCGCAAGGCGCTGCGCCTGATGAAGCAGGCAGAAAAGTTTCAGCGTCCGGTAATCTGTTTTGTGGATACGCCGGGAGCTTTCTGTGGTATCGAGGCAGAGGAACGAGGACAGGGCGAGGCTATTGCCCGTAATCTCTGGGAGCTTGCCGGACTGAAAACACCGGTTCTGTCTATTGTGACAGGAGAAGGTGGAAGCGGTGGGGCACTTGCCCTGGCAGCAGGTGATCAGGTATGGATGTTGGAGAATTCCATATATTCTATTCTTTCACCGGAAGGATTTGCAAGTATTCTCTGGAAGGACAGTACTAAGGCAAAAGAAGCTGCCGCGGTCATGAAACTGACAGCATCGGATCTGTATGAGAAAGGAATCATTGAGCAGGTGATTCCTGAACCGGAGAATCTGACACCGGAAAGTATGTGGCAGGTGGCTGAACGCCTGAACGATAAAATCTGTACTTTCCTTCAAAAATATACATCTCTTTCCGAGGAAGAACTCCTCGAAACAAGATACGCCCGTTTTCGTAAGTTCTGAATTGAAATATCACGCGACTCACTTCTTTCACTTTTCCTACATTATATAGAAAAAGGCGCGCAGGAAAAGAAAAATATCTGGGACAGAAAAGGAAAAGTGTGGAAAAACCGAACACTTTTCTTTTTTTGTCTATACAAAAGGACAGAAACTGGAATTATAATATATAAAAAGAAGAAAAATCGGAGGAGACACGAATGAAAGAAGTAAAATCGCCAAAGAAGCCGTTACTTTATTATTATGGAATCGTGCTTCTGATCATAATTGTTTTTAATGTGCTTGTAACCCCGATGCTCACAAAAACAATGGTCAAAGAAGTCGATTATGGAACTTTTATGTCGAAGATCGAAGATAAAAAGATTGATGATGTCCAGATTGAGGATAATCAGATCCTTTTTACAGATAAAGATGATAAAAATACCATCTATAAAACAGGCGTGATGGAAGACCCGACTTTGACAGAACGTCTTTACAAGGCTGGTGCAAAATTCTCAAAAGAGATCGATCAGCAACTGTCACCGGTTGCAGGCTTTCTGCTGACAGGAGTACTTCCTCTGATCATCTTTATTGCCCTGGGACAGTACCTGAGCCGCAAAATGATGAATCAGATGGGCGGTAAGAATTCCATGGCATTTGGAATGGGAAAAAGCAATGCCAAAGTTTATGTACCGTCAACCGAAGGTATCCGCTTCAGTGATGTAGCCGGTGAAGAAGAAGCAAAAGAAAATCTGCAGGAAATCGTTGATTATCTGCATAATCCGGAGAAATACACCAAGGTGGGAGCTTCCATGCCGAAAGGTGTTCTGCTTGTCGGCCCTCCAGGTACCGGTAAAACCATGCTGGCAAAAGCAGTAGCCGGAGAATCCAATGTACCGTTCTTCTCGATGTCCGGTTCTGAATTTGTGGAAATGTTTGTTGGTATGGGTGCTTCCAAGGTTCGTGATCTCTTTAAACAGGCAAAGGAAAAAGCACCTTGTATCGTATTCATTGATGAGATCGATGCTATCGGTAAGAAACGAGACGGACAGATGGCAGGTGGAAACGATGAACGTGAGCAGACTCTGAACCAGCTGCTTACTGAGATGGATGGTTTTGAGGGAAATAACGGTGTTATTATTCTGGCAGCAACCAACCGTCCGGAATCTCTTGACCCGGCACTGACCCGTCCGGGCCGTTTTGACCGCCGTGTACCTGTAGAACTTCCGGATCTTGAAGGTCGTGAAGCAATCCTTAAAGTACATGCAAAAAAAGTTCAGCTTTCTGACGATGTGGATTTCCATACGATCGCAAGAATGGCCTCAGGAGCTTCCGGTGCAGAGCTTGCCAATATTGTAAATGAGGCAGCTCTTCGTGCTGTTCGTGATAATCGTGAAGTAGTCACAGAAGCAGATCTGGAAGAAAGTATTGAAGTTGTTATTGCAGGATATCAGAAGAAAAATGCGGTACTTTCAGATCAGGAGAAAAAGGTAGTCGCATATCATGAGATTGGACACGCTCTTGTAGCAGCAATGCAGACACATTCTGCACCGGTTCAGAAGATTACGATCATTCCAAGAACTTCTGGTGCGCTTGGTTATACCATGCAGGTAGAGCAGGGAGACAAATATCTTCTGACAAAGCAGGAACTGGAAAATAAGATTGCAACATTTACCGGTGGCCGTGCTGCAGAGGAAGTGGTATTTGGTGAGATAACAACCGGCGCATCCAATGATATTGAACAGGCAACCAAGATTGCCCGAGCCATGATCACCCGCTATGGTATGAGTGATGACTTTGATATGGTGGCTATGGAAACCGTGACAAATCAGTATCTTGGCGGTGACGCATCCCTGGCATGCTCTGCGGATACGCAGAATGAGATTGATCGTAAGGTTGTGGAACTGGTTAAGAGAGAGCATGAGAAAGCGAAAAAAATTCTTCTTGATAACCGTCAGAAACTGGATGAGTTATCCAATTATCTCTATGAAAAAGAGACGATCACAGGAGATGAATTTATGGCAATCCTGAATGGCGAGGCAAAAAAAGAGACAAATACAGAAACGAAAATAGAATCAGGAGCTGAGAAGAAGGAGGCGGATGCAGATGAACAGACGATCTGATATTGGATGGTTTGAATTAATCGTGGGTATCATTCTGATCATATTTGGTGTTGTAATCATGCGTCAGCCGGTAGGGGTACTTACCTGGATCGTGATTCTGTGTGGTGTGCTTGCAATCTTAAGCGGAATTGGGGATATTGTTCTGTATGTCAAAATGGAACACTTTACCGGGTTTGGACCGATAGTTTCACTTGTCACAGGAATCCTGAGTGTGATGGCCGGATTTATGCTCGCGGCGCATCCGGAAGCAGGAAACTGGGCGCTTGCAATGATTCTTCCAATCTGGATTATTGCGCATTGTATTTCCAGACTTTCTCATCTGCAGTATATGAAGATGCATTACGGAATGACTTATTATACGATTTCACTGATTCTGAATATCCTTGGTCTGCTCGTTGGAATCCTTCTGATCTTCCGGCCGATGATCACGATCCTTTCCATGGGTGTGCTTGTAGGAGGCTTCATGATCATTGAGGGAGTGGAGCTCATTCTTGTTGGACTGGACGGTAGACAATATTACAGATAAAAAAGAAATTCAGGTACAGGTGGATCTGGTATTGGCCTGTCAGTTGCAAAAGCAATCGTACAGGCGCATAAAGGTAAAATTACCGCAGAAAATAAAAACGGAAAAGGATTGACGATCACGATTCTTCTATAAAAAGAAGAATATGTGAACAAAGCCGCCGCACTCTTGTGCGGTGGCTTTTTATATTGTAAAATATATAAAATAAAACTTCTTAGGGTTCAATGACAAAGGGAGGAGAAGTTTTGAAAAATAATTATACCGTAAGCAGCAGAAAAAGATTTCTGTTCTATATTCTGATGATATTAAGTCTGCTCTGTATCATAGCATTGCAGTTTTTTGGACAGAATGAAAGGGATGGAAATACAACAGAAAAAATCTTATTTACCAGGGAACTTTTACCTGGCAGAAATCAGATGGAAGCAGTGAAAAGATCAGCGTTCCGGGACAGTATGATGTAAAAGCAAAGGATACGATGACTATCCTGACCAGACTGCCGGAAGATTATCATGAGAATACACTGGCAATCCGTTCATCACTTCAGTCGGTCCGATTTTATGTGGATGGAGAACTGAGAATGGAATATGATACATCAGGGACTAGACTTGTCGGAAAAAACTTAGCAAGCTGTTATGTGTTCTGTCCGACATCAGAAGATGATGCAGGAAAAGAAGTGCGTATTGAACTTACCACAAATACAGCAAAATATTCTGGAGTGGTAAATACTGTTTATTGTGGAGATGAGGCAGCAATCTGGGGGTATCTGTTTCAGACGTATGGACTGGAGACTGTCATTGCTCTTTTTTTGTTGTTTGCCGGAATCATTACGATCATTTTTGGGTTTTCTCTCGGGATTGCCTATCAGACGAAATTTGATATGGAATATCTGGGCTGGTGCGTTTTTATGGCAGCAATCTGGATGCTTGGTAAGTCCAAGATGCGGCAGCTGTTTTTTCCGAATCCGTCAGCACTTGCAACGCTGTGTTTTGTAATGATCATGTTAAGTCCGATCGCAATCGGATATTATATGGATACGCTGCAGAAAGGAAGATACCGGAAAGTATTTGGAGTGGTAGAAAGCATAGCATTTCTGAATGCTCTGATCTGTTCAGCACTTCATATTCTTGGGATTGCGGATTATATCGAGACACTTCCTGTTGCCCATGTGATCCTTGCAGGCAGCGTTCTGATTGGGTTCATTACGATGGTCTGTGACCTGAAAAGAGGATATGTGTCAGAAAAATATACTTTTTTCAGTATTATATTGGCAATGATCGCTATTATAGCAGAGTCGAGCCTGGTTTATTTCAGAGTTTCCGCATCAGGAATCTTTATAGGAATCGGAATGATCATACTGCTGTGCACAAACCTGCTGAAAACGATCAAAAATATCCAGAAAGTGGAAAGCCGCCGTCAGAGAGCAGAGTTAAATAAGCGCAGGAAACAGATGGAAACCATGTCACTGCAGATGATGCGGACACTTTCCACAACGATTGAGGCGAAAGATGAGTATACAAGAGGACATTCTTATCGGGTGGCAGAATACGCAGCTCTGATTGCAGAAGAACTTGGGTGGGATAAAAAAGAAATCAGAAATCTCAAAAATGCAGCACATCTGCATGATATCGGTAAGATCGGTATTCCGGATAACATTCTGAACAGGCCAACCAGACTGACGGAAGAAGAGTTTCAGGTAATTAAAGAGCATACCGTCATTGGAGCAGAGATACTAAAAAATATTACGTTGATCGATCATGTGAAAGAGGTGGCTCGAAGCCATCATGAAAGATACGATGGTATGGGGTATCCGGATGGATTGAAGGGCGAAGAAATTCCGCTGTATGCAAGAGTTATAGCCATAGCAGACTGTTATGATGCTATGAAGTCAAGGCGGATTTACAGAAATCCGCTTGGAGATGAAGTTATATATAATGAAATATCCAGAAACTGTGGATCACAGTTTGACCCCAAGATCGCAGGAGTCTTTCTGAAAATGTTGAATGAAGGTCGCGTAGTGATCAGAGAAGACGGCAAGCTTGCAGATAAAGAAGATAATCTTCTGAATATGGAAGCAGAAATTGAAAAGTTCATCTCCACTGTAATGATAACAATGAAAACACAGGAAGACAGTGAAGGATTTGATTTTCTGACAGGATTGCCAATGAGAAATCGTGGTGAAAAGCTTGCGGCACAGTTTATGCAGCAGGACAGCGGTTATCTGGTATTTCTTGACATGGATAACCTCAAGAAGATGAATGACCTTTATGGACACAAAGCAGGAGACAGAGCATTGAAATTACTTGGATCTTTCTTGATGGAATATGCACATCATTCCGTTGTCTGCCGCCTGGGTGGGGATGAATTCCTGATGTTTGTGCCGAACGTTTCAAAAGAAAAGATAACAGAGATCGTCACAGAAATCCAGGAAAAATTTGAACAGAGCAAGGAAAAGGATGTAGCGATCCGTTGTGCTTCTGTTTCTGCCGGAATCTGTGAAGTAAATAAAGGAGATCCTTTTGAAGAATGCTATTCAAAGGCAGATAAGGTCCTGTATTATGTGAAACAGAATGGAAAAGGAAGCTTTTTCTTCTATCAACAGATGGAAGGGGAAAAGATTGTTGGCTATGGAACAGGAAAAGATCTGACACTGGTTTCCAAAGCACTGAGCGCCAGCGGCGATTATTCCGGGGCACTTGAGCTGGATTATCGTGAATTCGCCAAGATATATGAATATATGAATAGTATGGAAAAAAGATACAAATGTCATTGTTATCTGGTGATGGTAACGCTGGAAACGGAAGCGGATTCTGTATTAAATATCGAAGACATAGAATATGCACTGGAATGTATGGAGCAGGCAATACGACAAAAAATACGAAAGGTTGATGTGTGCACGCGTTACAGTTCCATGCAGTATCTGATCATTCTGTTTGAACCAGATGAAAAAACAATTCCAAATATCATGGAACGTATTTTCGGTCAATATCGTGAGCAGTGCGGAAAGAAAAAACTGCTTCTTAATTATGAATATATGTCAATGACGGAAAAATAATACAGAGGCTGAATTGTTGGAACATTACGGAGTAATTTCCTATAAAGTAAAGTAAAAAGCGCGGTCGTAATAAATGCGACTGCGCTTTTTGAGGTTAAAGAATGATTTTAATTAATGGCATATTCTGATTAAAGAACATCTTCTCTGCGGATATATCCAGGATGTCCTTCTTCTGCGATGATCTCATTGCCGTGGATGACCTTGGCCCATTTATCCATTACCTGATTTTCAAGATGAGCATTCTCGCCGACAACAGTATGAGACAATACAATGCTGTTTTTAATGACAGCACCGGCTTTGATCTGGCATCCACGTCCGATAACGGAATTTTCGACTGTTCCTTCGATCAGACAGCCATTGGAGATAACAGAATTCTTGACAGATGCACCTTCCAGATACTGGGTCGGGCAGGAATCGTTGGTTTTGGTATAAATTGGCCATTCCGGATTGAACAGTCCTTCTGCAGTTTTGATGTCGATCAGAGAGATATTTGCGTTGTAATAACTGTTAAAGTCAGTAATGGATGCAAAATATCCTCTGTGTGAAACACCGCGGATATCGAGATCCGCAGAAGATTCATTGACAATCTGAGGCAGAGTGTACATCGAAGAAATTTTCCGGGCTTTTTTGATCAGTTCAATGAAAAGCTCTTTACTCATAACATATGTATCCATGAAGATGTTGCGTTTCTGGGCACTTCCACGGTTTTTTTCGATGGATTCAACACCTTTCTGTTTGTTCAGATTCAGAATATCACAGTTCAGGAATTTTTCTCTTGCATTGTCCACAGAATGATACAGGAGTGTGATATCAGCACCGGAATCAATATGTGTCTGAAGAAGTTCCCTGTAATCTTCTGCATATACCATGTAAGATGGCGCGATGATCACATATGGCTCATGCATTCTTTCAATGAATTCAATATTTTCATAAAATGATGCGATATCTGTATTGTATACATCATTTTCGGAACTGTTCTGAGCGAACATAAGCTGCAGCTTGCCACGTTTGGAGTTGATGTTGTAATGACGTCCGGTTCCGAGATGTTCTGCCAGAGAACGTGGCTTGGTTCTTACATATACCTGGATGCGGTCGATACCGCTGTTGCTCATATTTGAAATAGGAAAGTCAATGACACGATATCTTCCGAGGAAGGAAAAAGCACCGATTGGACGATACTGCTGAAGTCCTTCTACTTTGATATGGGTTCCGGAAGATGTGACAATTCCAAATGCTCTTGCCATATTATTCTACCCCCTTTACACGTTTGGACACGAGTTCGATATTTTCACTGTCTGCACTGCCTACAACAGCATCCTGGCCAATCTTGACATTATCAGCAACAAGTGCACGCTGAACAACTGCGCCGGCGGCAACTTCTACGCCTGGCATCAGTACACTGTCAATGATCTTGGCACCCTCGCCGACTTTGCATCCGGTGAACAGTACAGAATGCTTAACTTCACCTTCGACAACACAGCCCTGTGTGATAAATGCTTTGTCGATTTTGGCATTTGGTCCTATGTACTGAGGAAGAGCAGGTGTGTCTTCTGTGTAGATCTTCCATGTTGGATCGTTCAGATTCAGCTCATTTCTGGAATCAATGAGGTCCATATTTGCTTCCCAGAGAGAATCGATGGTTCCGACATCTTTCCAGTAACCTTTGAATTTATATGCGGCAAGTGTTTTATTGTCGTTAAGGAGACACGGGATAACATCCTTACCAAAGTCATGGTGGGAATCAGGATTCTTCATATCTGCAAGAAGGATCTTGCGGAGAAGCTTCCAGTTGAAAATATAAATACCCATAGAAGCAAGGTTGCTCTTCGGATGCTCTGGTTTTTCTTCGAATTCAACGATGCGGCCGTTGCCATCTGTGTTCATGATACCGAAACGGCTTGCTTCTTTCATCGGTACTTCAATGACTGCGATCGTTGCATCGGCATTCATTTCCTTATGGTAATCCAGCATTTTGTCGTAATTCATTTTATAAATATGGTCGCCGGAAAGAACTAAAAGATATTCCGGAGAATATTTATCGATAAAATCGATATTCTGAGAAATCGCGTCAGCAGTACCTCTGTAAACGTCAAGATCTGCGTCTGCTTTTTCACGTGGTGGAAGAACAAAGACTCCACTTTCTCTGGCATCAAGTCCCCAGCGTCCGCCAGCTGCTACATAACTATTCAGAAGAACGGATTCGTACTGAGTCAGTACTCCGACAATGTCCACTCCGCTGTTAGCGCAGTTGCTGAGCGGGAAATCAACAATGCGGTATTTTCCGCCATATGAAACTGCCGGCTTGGCTACTTTGTTGGTGAGTTCATGAAGACGGCTTCCACGTCCGCCAGCCAGGATCATCGCTAACATGTTGTTTTGTTTCATAGTGAACCCTCACTTTCCTTTTAGATTGCTTATATGAATCTATTATACATTTTTTACAAAAACATTTCTACATTTTTGAGCAAAAAAGTGTGGCTTGATTGATATTTTTTTTTGATGATTGTTAAGTGTGTATTAAATTGATGGAAAAATTTCGACAAAAACATAAAAAAGTAACAAAAACAGAGGAGCGGACGAGAAATGCTGTATACAAGGCTGGAAAGGAGCCGACAATCACTGGACGAAAAGTATGTTTTACGTTATAATAACAAGGTTAAAGGGAAAAATAAAAGTGCTATTTGACGGATGAGAGGGATATAGTGAACAGACGAGAGGATTTTAAACGTTTTATAGTATTTTGTCTGGCAAGTCTTGTTGTGATCGCACAGACAGCTGTTTTTGCATATATCTGGTATGACTATTACAGAGGACTTATTTTTGAACCGTTCTGGAGAAAAGGTAACTGGGTCCTGATTGCAATCTACGGATTGATCAATGTTTTGTTTTCCAGACTTTATGGAGGTCTGAAAGTAGGATATCTGAAACGCATAGATGTATTTTATTCTCTGACGCTGGCTACGATCTGTACAAATATCGTGACATATTTTCAGATCACGTTGATCAACCGATGGTTCCTGAGACCATGGCCAATGATAGAGATGACACTGATTCAGTTTGTGATCATCCTTGTATGGATATGGGGTTCCAGATATATTTATTCAAAATTATATCAGGCAAGGAAACTTCTGGTGATTTATGGAGACCGTGATCCTGGTGATCTGATCAGTAAAATGAATTCCAGACGTGATAAATATGATATCAGCGGAAAAGTTCATATCAGTGTGGGTGAGAAAGAAATTTACCGGATGATGAAGGAATATGACGGAGTGATCATATGGGATCTTCCGGCAAATATCCGTAACCGTTATCTGAAACATTGTTTTGCACATTCTATCCGGTGCTATCTCAGTCCGAAGATTTCTGATGTGATCCTGATGGGAAGCGAACGCATTCATTTGTTTGACACACCGCTTCTTGTTGCGAAGAACATGGGACTTTCTATTGAGCAGCGTGCAGCAAAACGGCTGTTGGATATTATTGTTTCGGGTATTGGAATCATAGTTGCATCTCCACTGATGCTGATCATTGCATTGTGTGTGAAGTTTTATGACAGAGGTCCGGTCTTATATCGACAGGAAAGACTTACGGAGGGCGGAAGACCATTTAAGATCTGTAAGTTCCGTAGTATGTGCGTGGATTCCGAGAAGAACGGTGCAAGACTTGCATCCAAACATGACAGCAGGATCACCCCGGTAGGAAGAGTACTCCGCAATCTGCATCTGGATGAACTGCCTCAGTTATTTAATGTATTTATGGGGGATATGTCTCTGGTTGGACCGAGACCGGAAAGACAGACGCTTGTCCGCGAATACTGCAAGGAAATTCCAGAGTTTTATTATCGCCTGAAGGTTAAGGCAGGACTTACCGGTTATGCGCAGGTATATGGTAAATACAACACCACACCTTATGATAAACTGAAGCTGGACCTGTTCTATATTGAGAATTACTCTTTTGTACTTGACCTGAAACTGCTTATGATGACAGTGAAGATATTCTTCCAGAAAGAAGTTTCTGAAGGAGTAAATGATAATCAGACAAATGCACTGAAGGATTCAGTGGATCCGGTAAAAGAACTTTCTGAGAAAGAACCGGTGGATCCGGAAGAAAAAGAATAAGCCACGGGGGTTTACCCCGTGACTTTTTTTCAGCTTTTTTCCATAAAAGCTACATATTCATCAAGGACTTCGTCCGGATCACCGATTCGCTTGATCTGTCCTTCGTGCATCCACATAACAGTATCGCAAAGCTGTTTCAGAGTTTCGATACTATGGGAGACGATAACTACGGTACGATCTTTGTTGGAGATCAGGCTCTTCATCTTTTCATAGCTCTTCTTTTTGAATTTCTGGTCGCCGACACTCAATACTTCGTCGATCAGCATAATGTCTGTTTCAAGAATAGCTGTGATGGAAAAAGCCAGTTTGGAATACATACCGCTGGAATAAGTTCTGACCGGCATATCAATGAACTCGCCGATTTCAGCAAAATCAATGATTTCCTGTTCTTTGGCTTTGACCTGTTCTTCGGTAAAACCAAGAAGCATACCGGAAAGAGTGATATTTTCACGGCCGGTCATCTCACGGATGAAACCGACACCGATGGACAGGAGTGAAATACTGTGTCCGTTCAGGTCAATAGAACCACTGTCCGGAGAAAAGATACCAGCCAGTGCATTCAGTGTGGTGGATTTTCCGCTTCCGTTCTTACCGATGATACCAAGGATCTCGCCTTCGCGAACGTAGAAGGAAATTCCTTTTACTGCAACAAAACGGTCAGGTTTCTGACGTTTCAGATGAAGCAGAGTTTTCTTAATAGAAGTTTTTTTCAGATTCTGGTAGCTGATAACCAGATCTTTGACTTCGATTGCATGCTTTTCTTCCATATTAAATCACCTTTACATAGCTGTTTTCGCTCTTATAGATTTTGCGGATACCAAGGGCACAGAGTATCAGCCCGATCAGGAACCACAGAAGCAGAAGCTTACGGTGAGGTGCCTGTCCGTAGATTACACACTGACGCATGGATGTGATCAGAAATGCGATCGGGTTTCCCTTGCCGATGTAGCTGTTGTATGGTGCCGGCAGACGACTCATGATGTTCCAGAATACACCGGTCAGGTAGAATACAAGGCGAAGTGCGATACGCAGAACATTGCCAAGGTCTTCTACAAATACACCATAATGAAGCAGAAAACAACTGATACCAAAAACTACAGTAACCAGTGTGATCAGAATTGGAATCACATACAGGATATTCAGAGTCAGCGGAACGCGCCATATAGCAAGCATAGCAACGATGATCAGCAGAGAAATGCACATCTTGAAGCCGTTGACACATATTCTGATAACCAGAAGGATGAATTTTGGTATATATACTTTGGATACGATTGGTTTGTTGTTCTTGATGATCTTGACACTCTGCAACAGACACTTGTTAAAAAAGTCCCAGAGAGTGATGCCGACAAAAACGAAGATCGCAAAGTACTGTTCTTTAGACTTAAATACATATCCGAACATGAATACATAGATCAACATGAAGCACAGAGGATCCAGTACCCACCAGAGCCAGTTCAGATAGGAATTGGCTACTTCAGCTTTCAACTGGGCTTTAGAAGAGTAAATGGCATACTTCCAGTACTTCTTCATGTCATCCCTAAATCGTTTAAACATAAAATCCGCTCCTATATTTTCTTTATTAAATTATAGAACCCCCAGTAATCTGAGGGCTGTGACCTTACTTATCATACACTACCAAAGGTTTGTTGACAAGAGAAATCTATTGTTCTTTCTTTATTATTTTGCAAGAAAGCTTGTATTTTGCGGGAAAAAGCTTGACTTATATAGTATGGTTGTGCTAAACTAGACGAGCGACATGGAAGTTAGGTCTTTTTTTTATGCCCGAAAAAGGCAAAAAGGCCCACGCAAATGAAAACACTGGAGGTGGAAGTTGTGCGCGTTAAGATTACATTGGCATGTACGGAGTGCAAGCAGCGTAACTACAATATGACCAAGGAGAAAAAGAATCATCCTGAGCGTCTTGAAACAAAGAAATATTGTAAGTTCTGCCGTACCCATACTCTGCACAAGGAAACAAAATAATCACAAACGATTGTGAGGTTAGACTATGCAAGAGAAAGAAAAATCTGCTGGCAAAGGTCAGAAGAGAAATTGGTTTCAGGGACTTCAATCGGAATTCAAAAAGATTGTCTGGGTTGACAAGGCTACACTTGTAAAACAGACTATAGCAGTTACAATTATTACAGTTGTACTTGCTGTGATCATCAGTGTATTTGACTCAGCTATTCTGGAAGGAATAAATCTTTTAGTGAAATAAGGATAACGGTGATTGTATGTCAGAAGCGAAATGGTATGTTGTTCATACTTATTCAGGGTATGAAAACAAAGTAAAAGCCAACATTGAAAAAACAATCGAAAACAGACACCTGGAAGACCAGATTCTGGAGGTTCGCGTTCCGCTGCAGGAAGTTGTGGAAATGCGTAACGGTGCTGCCAAGCAGGTCCAGAAAAAGATGTTTCCTGGTTATGTGCTTCTCAACATGGTCATGAATGATGATACCTGGTATGTTGTCCGCAACACCAGAGGTGTTACCGGATTCGTAGGACCGGGATCCAAACCGGTTCCGCTTACGGAAGAAGAAATGCTCCCGTTAGGAATCAAGAATGATGACATTCAGGTAGACTTTGCAGAGGGTGATATGGTTGTTGTAACAGCTGGAGCATGGAAAGATACTGCAGGTGTTATTACTGCAATCAGCACTCAGAAGCAGACGGTTACTATCAATGTTGAATTGTTTGGCCGCGAAACGCCGGTAGAAATAAGTTTCGCAGATATTAAGAAGGCGTAACACATTCAAGTGGGAGGGAAGAACCCCCGCCAATACCACATAGGAGGTGCCGAAAAATGGCAAAAAAAGTAACAGGTTATATTAAATTACAGATTCCTGCTGGTAAAGCAACTCCAGCACCACCGGTTGGTCCGGCTCTTGGACAGCACGGTGTAAACATTGTACAGTTCACAAAAGAGTTTAATGCAAGAACAGCAGATCAGGGAGATCTTATCATTCCTGTAGTTATCACTGTTTATGCAGACAGAAGTTTCAGCTTCATAACCA
>OLQP01000154.1_pt1 | contig 68300 bp, 55 predicted proteins | sample 1643181 | NCBI WGS metagenome assembly OLQP01 (sample SAMEA3136710, study PRJEB25190) | human gut metagenome | biome: human gut; feature: human-associated habitat; material: faeces | place: Austria | collected 2013 | reverse complement strand
CGATTACAGTACCGCCGATGGAAGCAAGTCCACCAACCATGGATGTACCACCCATAACGCAGCCTGCAATAGCCTCATTGTTGTACTGATCGCCATAACCAGGCTGAACAGTTGTGTATGTAGCTACAAAGAAGAGTGCTCCAATACCTACCAGGAATCCGCAGATCACATAAGCAAGCATTTCCCATTTCTTTGTGTTAACACCGGAAAGGCGGACAGCCTCTTTGTTGGAACCAAGGCAGAGGATGTAACGTCCCGGTTTTGTGTTGTAAAGAACGATACCGCAGATAACTGCCATTCCCAGGAAGATAATGATTCCTACAGGGAAGCCGTTTACGGAAACGATATTACGGAACCAGCCGTTTGCATCGCTGGCTGCCGGCCAGCTTACAGACTGTGTTTTTGTGAATACAGAAGCAATACCTTTTGCAATGTTCATGGATGCCATGGAAATAATGAATGGTGGCACTGACATGTAAGAAACCATCCAGCCATTGAAAATACCAAAGCAGAGACCGATCAGAATGCAAAGGATCATGGCAACTGCACAGGGAACCTTGTAAGATGTCATGCAGTAACCGGATACCAGTGCACAGCAGAACATTACAGGTCCGATGGAGAAATCAATTCCTCCTGTAGCGATTACGAATGTAACGCCAAGTGACAAGAAGCCCAGGAAGTACACATAGTTCAAAGTAGACTTGATACTATCAACAGCCGGAAACTTGTTTCCAAGAACTACTTTAAAAACCAGGAACATAAGAATCAGAACACAGACAAGAAGTATTCTGTTCAATCCGAGCTTCTTAACGATTGGATTTTGTTTTAAGTTTTCCAATTTTTACCCTCCTCACGTTTTGCACGTATCTTGTGTTTTCTTGGTTATTATAATACCGTCAAAAATCAATAATTGTAATAGAATATCTTTCAAAAAAAGGTTAAATATTTACTGTATGGTAAATATTTAACCCTTTTCTTTGTGCATTTATGACTATTTACGGTGTAAGATCACCATATGTTTTTAACGTATTAAACGGGAAAAGCAGTTTTTCGATCTCACTGGTATACATATTGTCAGGAGTCACCAGCTGGCACCCGGAATTAATATTCTTCTTATAGTCTTCTCCACGCAGCATCTTAACAGTTTCCCGAACACCCACATACCCCATTTTAAATGCCTTCTGTACAACGATTCCCTGGAAGATTCCGTGTTCCATCAGCTGGACGGCCTCCTGTGAGCTGTCTACTCCCACCACCCTGATCCGATTCTCTGCTTTTGCTGCCTTTACTGCTCTTGCAGCACCTACAGAGGAATATTCATTCATTCCCGCGATCATCTTGAGATCCGGATATTTTTTCATCAGCTCTTTTGTAAGCTCATAGGACTTGTCATACTGAGAATCACAGTATACCACATCTACGATATTATCCTTCAGACTGCCAAGTCCTGTCCGGAAACCTTTTTCTCTTTCAACTGCCGTAGATACACCCTTTACATGTGAAACGATCGCAATCTGATCATCCGTTCCCACAAGATCCTTCGCAAACCTGCCAAGGATCTGTCCCGCTTCCAGATTATCGGTCGCAACGGTAAGATCCTGGACCTCTTCCTGTGTGTAGGAATCAATAAATGCGATATGTATTCCCTGTTCCTTTGCCTTCTTCAAAAGCTGGTCGGATTCAGTGAAGCTGGACGGCGAGATCAGGATCGCGTCCGGTTTTTCTTCTATTGCCCTTTCGATCAGCTTGTTCTGCCCAGCCACATCATTCTCTTCCTCAGGTGCCCATACGCGGATATCTGCATTATATTCCTTTGCAGCCATCTCCGCCCCCTGGATCAGTGATGTCCAGAAATCATTGGTACCGTCCACAACCTTCGGAATATAGATCAGCGATAGTTTTCTCTCTTCTTCTACCTGTTTATAATAGACTATTCCGGCTACAAGCCCCGCCACAAGGCAGATGACCACTCCTAAAGTCAGGAGTTTTCTATGTTTTTTCATATTGATTCCTCCTGTATTCCCGGAATGGTGATCGTGGCAGTGGTTCCGACACCTTTTTCACTTTCATAGGTGATCCCGTAATTTTCTCCATAATAAAGCTTCAGACGTTTCTGTACATTGTAAACACCCACACCATTGGAATGATAATTCACCTTATGCTTATCATAAATATGTGACAATGTTTCCTCATCCATACCTACACCGTTGTCGATCACCTGAAGAACTGCATTTCCGTCCTTCATAAAGCCTTTTACCTGCAAAAGTCCCTTACTCTCTTTATATTTCAGTCCATGATAGATGGCATTTTCAATGATCGGCTGGAGAACCAGCTTGATCAGAGGGATATTTAATATAGAAGGTTCTACATCGATCTCGAATTCCAGCTTGTCCTTGTAACGCATCTTCTGGATCGTAAGATAACCCTTGGCATACTCCACTTCCCTTGCAAGAGGAACCACTTCATCTTCATTACTGATGCTCTGACGAAGAAGACGCGCCAGGGATGCTGTCATCAGAACAACCTCTTCGTACTTTCTGCCCTCTGCCATCCAGATGATCGAATCCAGGGTATTGTAGAGAAAATGAGGATTGATCTGGGACTGAAGGGCCTTAAGCTCACTTTTTCTCTTTGCTTCCTGTTCCTTCACGTTCTGCTCCATAAGATCCTGTATCCTATGTGTCATCACATTGAAAGATTTCGTCAGGCTTCCGATCTCATTCTCAGAATCGATCTCCACATCTGCTCCGTCAAAATGCCCTTCCTGTACTCTGGACATGGAATCTCTGAGACGCTGAAGAGGATATGTAAGACTCTTTGCCAGAAATCTGGAAAAAAGCAGTGCCACGATCATCAGAAGTGCGGAAATAAGCACATAAATACTCTGTGCCTGATTGCTTTTGCGCAGAAGCTCGCTGACGCTCATACAGCCCACAACGGTCCATCCGGTTTTATTTGATCTGGAAATGGAATACAGCTTTCCTCTGTTTCCCTTTTCGGTACGTACCGTATCTTCTTTTGATTTCACGATCAGGTCGATATTCTCAGTCTGCAATTCATTGTAAAGCTGCTGCTGTTGGGGATGGTATACAATATTTCCGCTTTCATCCAGAATGAATGCGTATCCCTTTTTCCCGATCGTATTCTGATCACAAAGTTCACTGATGGCACTGTAATTCAGATCAATAAAAAAGACTCCCTCTTTCTCACCACTGTTGGAAAAATTACGGATTCCCCTGCTTAAAGTGATCACCCACGGACGCTCTCCGCTGATGATGTGCTGTACATGAGAAGATGTAAGAAGCGGGCCTTCCGGCTTCTGTAAAGCTTCCAGATACCACTCCTGGGTGGAAAGCTTCAGATCCGGATTCACAGACTGTTTGCCTTCGTTGATCAGCTTCCGTCCATTACTTCCAATGATCCCAAGATTTCGGATATCACTTCGTCCATCCAGAATAGTCTTGAACTGATTGATCAGACGCTCTCTTGTTCCATTGTCCACATTTTCACCAAAAAGATATTGCTGTACATCCTCGTTACTGGAGATCATATAGGCTATATTTTCCATGTAATCAATATAGGAATCAATATTCTGATTCATCTGCTGCACGATATTCTGGGTGTAGACAGCAGAATTTTCAAAAATAGAATTGCGGGTATATCTCATGGAAACACCTGTTATGACCAGCACCGCACTTAAAAGCAGCACCGTCACTACCGCAAAGATCGCACTCTGGATACTCTTAAATTTTCCTATGATCTTTGCCGCAAACCGGATATCTCTCATTTACGTTTCTCCCTTGCATATTCTGTTGGTGTGCAGCCGGTCATTTTTTTGAAGGAGATCCCAAAATAATGGGGATCTGCAAATCCGACTTTCTCGGCAATTTCATAATTCTTCATAGTTGTATTCTCCAGAAGTTCCTTCGCCTTCTCCATACGGGTACGGATCAGAACCTCTGTAAAAGTCTCTCCCGTAAGATCCTTAAAGATCGTACTGAAATAGCTTGTACTGATATTCAGATAGGAACAGATACTGTTCAGGCTTAAATCCGGATCCATATAATTCTTCTGGATATAATCCAGGGCAAGTCTGGCCTGACGCTGTCCGCTGGAGCTGTTTGCATCGGAAAGTGTCTGGAAAATCTCTCCGATATGATTCCTGACCAGTTCAACAGCACTGTCAAAAGAATTCTGCTCCGTAACCTGCTGCAGAAGTGCTTCTCTTTTGGAAAAAAGCCTGTTGTCCGGAACCATATCCTCACAGGTCTCATCTGCTGCACGGATGATCTGCTGAAGATACACGCAGGCACGACTCTTATCCACCCGCGCTTCCTTGATCTCAGAAGAGATCTGTTCCAGAATATGCTCTGCGTTTTCCTTTTTACCCGCTTTCAGAGCAGCTGGCAGCTTCTCTACATAAGCTTTAATGGAAAGATTTTTTTCCTCCGGCTGTTCTTCCATATCAATAAGAAGGCTTCCTCCAAGAAGATAACGATATTCAATAGCTTTCTCTGCAAGTTCATGGGATGCACGAAGCTCCTGCTGAGTTCTGGCCCAGCTTCCCACACCGATAGAAATATCCAGCGACATCAGTTCCTTCAGCTTATCCTGGATCGTCCTGCAGATCTCCATGATCTTGTGTTCAAACTCTCTGGTACGGTTTCCCATGAAAAGAGCACCAACCTTGTTATTTCCGGCCTGATATGCCACTCCTGCTTTTTCTTTGCTGATGATCTCATCACTGATATTAAAAAGGACAAAAGACATCAGTGCACTCTCCTGACGTTTCTCCGCAGTAAGCTGACTACCGTCCGAATACAGATCCAGATCAAAAACAGCCACACGATAGCATGCTGCCTCAAGATCGATTCCCAGTGCTGCAAGCTCTTCCAGACTTTCCTGCCGTGTCTTGATATTATCCACAAAGCCCTGCAGCGCTCTGGAACGGATCACAATGGCGTTTTTCTGATAATTCTCGGAAGTCTGTGTCAGACGTTCCAGCTTCTCTTTTTCTTTTCTTTGCTGGTCTACCTTCTCCTTCATTTTTCCGATAACATTTCTGAGTTCCATGGCTGTCACCGGCTTCAGCATATATTCACTGACACCATACTGGATTGCCTTCTTGGCATACTCGAATTCTCCAAATCCGCTGAAGATCACGATCACGATGTCCGGATAATTATCATGGAGAAAACGGCTCAGTTCCATACCATCCATATATGGCATAAGGATATCTGTAAGCACGATATCCACCGGATGGTTCTGTACAAATTCCGCTGCTGCTTTCCCGTTATCACAGTCTCCTACCAGCTCACAGTCCATTGCTTTCCAGTCAATATTCTCCCGGATCGCATCTCGAACAAGTATCTCATCATCTACCAGTAAAATACGATACATAATTTCTGTTGTCCCCCTCTGATCAGTTTCTGTTGTTTTTATTGCACATCCCCATGACAGATCCTTCCCCCGTCTCTGTCATTTTCATTGGTAAGATTACTGTCCTTTCTGTGAACAATAACTATTAATTCTTTTTATATGTTAACATGTTTGGTTAAAATTTACAACGGAGTTTCTTAGTCCAAATTAAATACAAAGAAATCCCGCATCCAACATATGGGATACGGGATTTTCCTGCATATTTTTATTATTTTACGATAACGCCATCCTCATCCCAGAGGTCATGCCAGTCCCTGGCCCCATGCCACAGGAATACCTGCCCTTTTACAAGACGGTTGCCTTTTTCCAGGGTTGCGATAGTTGCCATTTCCTCCTCTGTAAGGGGATCCTCTGTGACACATTTCAGGTTGCTTGCATAGTTGTGCACAGAGAACGGAATGGAGATCTCGCCTCTCTGATGTGCCCACTTCAGAGCGATCAGAGCCGGATGAACACCATGTGCCTTTGCGATCGCCTGCATCTCCGGAACCTCCAGATCCGCAACATCCTCCGGGCAGATATCTCTCTCCGGTCTGCGTGGAGAACCGATCGGCATATAGCCTACCGGCTGGATGTTATGCTCTACCAGATAATCATAAAGCTCCTGCTGCTGGAAACATACATGAAGCTCAAGCTCACAGGTTGCAGGTTTGATCTTCATAAGCGGAAGAACTGCCTCAAGCTTCGGAATGGTCATATTGGAAATACCAATGTAACGGATCATTCCTTTTTCTACCAACGCCTCACACTGGCGGTATGTATCCATAAACTCCTCCACACTGAAGGGTTTGGAATCCGGATTTCTGGAATCCACATCACATCCCGGTGCATGATAGTTCGGGAATGGCCAGTGGATGAAATACATATCCACATAATCGCACTGAAGATCCTTAATGCTCTTGTCGCAGGCTTCCTCTACTCTTCTGTGCATGTCGTTCCATACCTTTGTCATGATAAAAAGATCCTTACGCTCTACAACACCTTCGTCAAAAGCGTCCTTAAATACCTGGCCGATCTCATGCTCGTTTCCGTAGCATGCGGCACAGTCAAACATACGGTAGCCACTGCGGATCGCGCCTGCAACAGCTGCAGATACATCCTCTGCGGATACACGGTCGGAACCGAATGTTCCCATTCCGACACACGGAACCTGCTCGCCGGAAGGAAGTGTCACTTTCGGCACAATTGCTGGATTGATAACTTCTGCCATCTTTACATCTCCTTTTTTATAAAAATTTTTTTATTATAAGCTTATCTTATAAACGCCTGATTTCGATCTTCGGAAGAAGAGCCTCCATATCCTCCATCACAAAGAATCCCGTTTCCTCACGCATGGCTGCCGCCGCTGAGATCGCACTGGCTCTTTGCAGAGTCTCTTCCAGGGAAAGTCCCTCACTTAATCCAAGGGCAAAGCCTGCGATCATGGAATCTCCGCAGCCTACGGTATTTACCGCATCGATCTTCGGAACCACCGCACGGAAAATCCCTTCCTCTCCGACTGCCAGGGAACCATCTGCACCAAGCGAGACCGCCACGATCTCCACACCACCGGCATGGATGGCTTTCGCTGCTTCAATGATATCGTTGATATCGTCACAATGCTTGCCTGTCAGCATACGGATCTCATCAATATTAGGCTTGATCAGTGTCGGTGCTGCCTTGATTCCCTCTTCCAGAAGCTTGCCGCTGGTATCCAGGATCACCGGTTTTCCGGCGTCTTTCACAATCTTCACGAGGCGCTGGTAGGCACTTCCGTCAAGTCCCTTCGGCACGCTGCCGGACATTGCCACAACAGAAGCGTCTTTTACAAGCTGGCGGAATTTTTTCTCAAAGCCCTCAAAATCTGCCTCTGTCAGTGTAAATCCCGGCTCCAGGAATTCGGTCTGTACATGATTCACCTCATCCCAGATGTTGATACAGGAGCGGCTCTCCGCATCCACATGGTAAAAAGCACTCTTAATGCCAAAGGGTTTCAGGGCAGCTTCTATATAATTGCCTGCGTGGCCGCCTACAAAGCCGGTGGCAACCACTTCAGCACCGTAAATGGACGCCGGCTTGGAAACATTCAGTCCCTTTCCGCCGGGAACGTAGGTACATTCACGCACACGGTTCACTTCGCCCACTTTAAAATCATCCACTACATAACGCTTGTCAATGGCAGCGTTTAAGGTTACTGTCAGGATCATATCAGTCTTCCTCATTGGAAAGAAGGATCTTTCCTTTTACAAGGCCCGGTGTCTTGAACAGCTGGAAGGCCTCCTGTGCCTGGCTCATCGGGATTTTCTTATAGATGAAGCCCGGGTCAAACTTCAGCTGGCCGGTTGCAAAATAATGCGCCGTCAGCTTCCACTCACGTCCCGGATATGGTGCACTGTAGGACATCCAGGAACCGGTAAGCTTGAACTCCTTACGGTTCATGTTCTCCCACTCCTTCGGTGTAAAGGTAAGGTTTTCATGAGGAGTACCAATGAAGCATACATGTGCCTTGTTTGCCGCAAGCTCAAATGCCATATGCATGGTGGGAACCTGTCCGGCTGTCTCAAATACGAAGCCGTAGCCCTTTCCACCTGTAATGGCCATGGCTTTTTCCATATATCCCTCTTCCTTTGTGTTGATGATCTCATCTGCGCCGAGACGCTTTGCAAGAGCAAGTCTCTCATCGCTGATATCAAAGACCACTACCTTCTTGGAGCCGAAGATCTTTGTCCACTGCATGGTGAACATACCAACTGTACCACCGCCAAGGATCGCCACATACTCACCACCGTGGTAATCGTTCTGGAATACACCGTGGATGGCTACGGTTGCAGGCTCAAACATGGCTCCCTGCTCATATGGAACATTGTCTGCGAATGGTACTGCATTCTGCTCAGGAACCACTACATAATCTGCGTTTGCTCCCTGCTCTCTGGAACCGATGAAGCTGTAATGCTTGCAGAGAGAGAAATTACCCTTCTGGCAGTCGTCACATTTCATACAGGGAAGAAGCGGTGCACCGGATACACGGTCGCCGACCTTCACCTTGGTAACGCCTTCTCCCACTTCCACCACATCGCCGGAAAATTCATGTCCAAGCACGATGGGATAAAAATGTACGCCGTGATTTAATACACGCGGGATATCAGATCCGCAGATCCCGGAATATCTTACCTTGATCTTCACATGGCCCGGTGTTACCTGAGGTTCTTCCACTTCCTGATACTGAACATCCTCATTTGCTACTACTACTGCTGCTTTCATGATCACTTTTCCTCCTCATTTCTCATCATAGGTTCAAGAGATTTATAGAGATTTAAATAGGTTTTATAGGTTTTCTCATAAACGTCCCGGTTTTCCGGGTTCGGTTCATGTCTTCTTGTTTCCTTTACCGTAAGACGGATGGCCTCATCATAATCCTGATACATTCCAACACCAACACCTGCCAGAATCGCTGCACCAAGTGTTGTTGCCGTATCAGAGGACGGCACTACGATGGGTTTTCCTGTGATATCGGATTTGATCTGTGTCCAGAGAAGAGAATTTGCAGAGCCTCCCATTGCACGGAGAACTTCCACATCTGCTCCTGCTTCCTTTGCCACCTCAAGGTTGTGTTTCAGAGAAAGTGCTACGCCTTCCATACAGGCACGTACCATATGTCCCTTGGTCTTGGCAAAATCCAGTCCGTAGAATACGCCCTTCGCATTAGGATTCCAGATCGGGGAACGCTCACCGGACATATATGGAAGAAATACCACTCCGTCACTGCCTGGTGCGACCCTTTCCGCGATCTCATTGAGCTGATTCAGAGAAGAGCCTTTTTCCTCTGCTACAGAGCGCTCATAATCTGCAAACTCACGTTCAAACCAGCGCATGACACCACCACCTCCGGTGGTTCCTCCCTGAAGGAGCCACTGTCCCGGAACTACGTGATAGCCAAGGATCAGTCTGGGATCTGCCTTGTACTCATCCATGCAGATGCTCATTCCGCCGGCCTGTCCTCCCTGCTCCTGTGTCTCACCCGGATGGATCACTCCAGCCCCCAGTGTTCCGCATGCCGCATCCAGACCACCGGCAACAACCGGTGTTCCCACAGCAAGGCCGGATTCCTCCGCCGCCTTCTCTGTAACTGTTCCCACAACATGATCACAGGCACAGATCTCAGGAAGAAATTCCATGGGAATCCCAAGCTTTCTGCACATATCCTCATCCCAGGCTGCCTTTCTCATGTCAAAGCAATGCAGGCCATAGCCCTGGGAAACATCCTGGCTCATCACACCTGTCAGCTTATATGCAATGTAGCTGTTAGACTGCAGGATCTTGTGGATCCTTTGGTACACCTCCGGGAGATTTTCTTTATACCAGAGGATCTTTGCAGTTGTGTAGGACGGCTGAAGGGAATTACCGGATACTTCAAAAATCTGCTCTGCCCCGATCTCTTCATTCAATCTGTCACAGATAGACTGTGCTCTGGTATCCATCCAGATCGGAGTGTTTGTCAGTACATTTCCGTCCTTATCCATGGCAATGGCTGACCAGCTCTGGCCGTCAATACCGATGCCTGCGATCTCCTCAGGTGCTATCCCCGCTTTTTGGATGGCCTTCTTTACCGCCTGACAAACAGCACTCCACCATTCTTCCGGATTCTGTTCTGCCCAGCCCTCCTTCGGATAGTAAACCGGATAATCGCCGTTGGCCGCAGCCACAACCGTTCCCGATTTTTCAAAAACCGCAACCTTACAGGCACTGGTGCCGATATCAATACCTAATAAATATGGTTTCATTATAGATTCTCCTTCTCGTCCAGCACACGAACGGATTTTCCCATGATGATCTCTGCGCCAAGCTTCTCCGTGATCGGTTCTGTTTCTTCACTTGCAGCCCCTTCCAGCCGTTTCAGCATGATTCCCGCCACTTCTCCGGCAATCCCCTGTGTAGGCTGTGCCACAATGGTAAGCTTGGGATTGCATGCTCTGGCAAACTGCAGATTGTCAAAACCGATCATAGACAGCTGTTCCGGGATCTTAAGACCCAGCTCATTCATCCCGATCACCGCCCCCATGGTCATCTCATAGTTGGTAACAAACACGGCCGTCATATCCGGGTTGTCCGCAACAAGCTTCTCAATTCCCTGCACACCGCCCTGAATGGTATAATCGCCGTGATAGATCAGAGATTCCCGTACCGGTATATTTTCTTTTTCGTATGCATTGCGGTACCCCTGGAGACGTTCCTGAGCTGTGGAAATTTCCTCCGGTCCGCCAATGATCCCGATCTTACGGTGTCCTGCCTGAAAAAAAACTCTCATTGCGTCCTCAGCCGCCTTCTCGTTGTCTACAAGAACACTGTCACAGGAAAGCTCCCGGATCCTGCGGTCAATGAGTACGATGGGCTTTCCGGTTTTCTGAAATTTTTTCAGATGATTGCCTTCCGCATCCACCGGCATGCTGATGATCCCGTCCACACGCTTCCGGCTTAAAAACTCCACTGCATCCCGCTCCAGCTTCTTATCAGTACGGCAGTCACAGACAATAGTCGCATATCCGTGACTCCTTAAGACATCCTCCATTCCTGTGATGATCTCCGCGCAAAAGGTATTGTTAAGCTCCGGGATCACCACGCCGATGGTCTTGGTAGCATTGGTCTTAAGCCCTCTGGCCACCTCATTGACCTCATAATGCAGCTCCTGAATGGCCTCCTCGATCTTTATTCTGTTTTTTTCTCTTACGTTTCCGCCGTTAAAATAAGAAGAAATCGTTGCGAGCCCAAGTCCGGTCCGCCTGGCAATATCTTTCATGGTTGCTGCCATACTGATCACTCCGTTTCTGTTTTTTTACAGAAGATCATTCTGCCTTTCCATCACAGCCGCAAACCTTCATACGCGCCTCAACCAGCTCCTTCACTGCCTGGATTGCTTTCTTTCCGTAGGCCTTCGGGTCGATGGTGTTCTCATTCTCTGCAAAGGTCTCCTTCACTGCCCTGGAATATGCGGCACGAAGCTCTGTTGCAAAGTTAACCTTGCAGATACCACGTTTTACACAGTCGCTGACATCCTCATCACTGAGTCCGGATGCCCCGTGAAGAACAAGGGGGATATCTACGACTTCGCGGATCTCGCTCAAGCGTTCCTTGTCAAGAACCGGTGTTCCCACATAGAAACCATGTGCGGTTCCGATGGCAACTGCCAGGGAAGTAACACCTGTACGCTCCACGAATTCCTTCGCCTCCTGCGGGTCGGTGTTAGTGTCTGCCTCAGCCTCAAGATCATCCTCTTTACCACCGACTTTACCGAGCTCAGCCTCACATGGGATATCCAAGGCTGCTGCCACATCCGCAACTCTCCTGGTCTCTCTGATATTATCCTCAAAATCCAGCTTGGAACCATCGATCATCACAGAGGTATAGCCTGCATGCATTGCCTGCATTGCAAGCTCAAAGCTGCTGCCGTGGTCAAGATGAAGGCATACCGGAACGGAAGCCTTGGCTGCCTCTGCTGCTACGATCGCAGCGTAAGTCTCAACCGTACCATATTTAACAGTAGAAGGTGTTGTCTGGATCATAACCGGTGCTTTCAGCTCCTCAGCTGCCTGGATGATTGCCTTCACCATCTCCATATTCTCTGCGTTGAATGCTCCTACTGCATATCCGCCCTTCTGTGCCTTTAACAGCATTTCCTTCGATGTAACCAGTGGCATAATCTTCTCCTCCTTGGAATCATAATCATTGTGTTTGTTTTGTATTATTTTCTCATTTGGTTCAGAAACCGAAACGTTTCCGTTTGAGTTCATCATAGCGCTCCATACGTTTTCTGTCAACCATAAAATTTTCATCATTTACAGGAAAATATTCCCTTGAAAAGAAGACCAAATACCGTTAGATTAATTAATAAGAGTTCTAAAGCCTGTGGCCGGGCAGGTCTGTCTGATACTACCGGCGTCATAACAGTTTCGGAAATCCATGTATCCTGTTCTGATCATCTGAGCCTGATGCTATAATTTCCGAAAATACTGTAAGTACACAATGATCTTAGGAGGATATGAACTATGTTAAAAGGAATTCCAGAAATCTTATCACCAGAATTACTGAAGGTTTTATGTGAGATGGGACACAGTGACCGTCTTGTTATCGCTGACGGAAACTTCCCTGTAGAATCCATGGGAAAAAATGCCATCACCATCCGCTGTGACGGACATGGCGTTCCGGAGATCCTGGATGCCATCCTGAAGCTCTTCCCGCTGGATACTTATGTAGAGCATCCGGTAAACCTGATGGAAGTAATGCCTGGCGATAATGTGGAGACACCGATCTGGGATACATATAAAGAAATCGTTTCCAAGCATGACGAGCGTGGCGAAAAAGCCGTCGGAAACATCGAGCGTTTCGCATTCTATGACGAAGCCAAAACTGCATACTGCATCATCTCCACAAGTGAGAAAGCACTTTATGCCAACATCATGCTTCAGAAAGGCGTTGTGATCAACAACGACTGATCTTTCTTTTGAACTGCCTGATATAATCATATATAATACACATATTCAACCAAAACATAAAACGCCCGGATCTGGAATGTTTCAAGCCAGATCCGGGCGTTTTATATTTTAACATTTTTATCTCTTTGCTGCTTTTGCGGCGTATCCTCCGCAGAGTACTTTTCCACCGGAGGTTTTTATCCCTGCACGCACCGCATAGTAATACGTTGTTCCCTTTTTTGCGTTCTTATCCTCAAAGGAGGAGCTGCTGCCTCCGGAAACTGTACTGATCTTTTTCCATGACCCCTTTCCGGTCTTACGGTAGATCTGATAGCAATCTGCTTTCTTCTGCGCTTTCCAGCAGATCTTCAGCCCCCTGGAGGTCTTCCTGACACTGGATATCTTCTGAAGTTCCGGATAGGACAGGATATAGCTGCTTGCCTGATATCCTCCGAAAACTTTTTTCCCGTCTACATTCTTATATGGCCTCACAGCATAAGCGTAGGAGGTGATTCCCTCAATCTTCGTGTCCTGCCAGGACAATACTTTGTTGTTCACGGTTCCGATCCGAACCCAGCTTTTCCCCTGGAGCTTCCGGTAGATATGATAGCCACTGGCTCCGGAAACCTTCTTCCAGGATACCCTGTTACATGGTCCGCTGACAGCTTCAGCCACTGCACGGGCCTTCCCCAGCTCCGCTTTTGCTGAGAACGGCGAAGATACGGCTCCATAAACAGTCTTCTTTCCGGAACGTACATAAGAAGCCCGGATCCGATACGTATAAGTGCTTCCTGTTTTCACTGCAGTATCCTGCCAGGTCACTACATCTGCTGTCACGGTTGCCATTTTTTTTGAATTTCCGCTTTCATCCCAGCGATAGATAGCATAACGATTGCAGCCGGGAACTGCTTTCCAGGAGATCCGTATCCTGTTAAATGCCTTGGAAACCAGTTTTACACCTGTGGTCTGACGAAGCTTCACCGTAACCTTACAGGTAGCTCGGATTCCCCTGGCATTTTTTCCGTAGCAGGTTATGGTTGCTGTTCCCGGATTTTTTGCAGTAACAACGCCGCTTCCATTTACAGCAGCCACACTGGTATCTGAGCTTTCCCAGACAATGCCGGAAGCATCCATCTTGGATCTGGTAGCCGAAGCATTCAGTGTTTTCTGATCTCCGGAATACAGACTTATCTCAGACGAAGAAAGCTGCATTCTCGCAGCACTGCTCAGAGTCCTGGTATGCACCTTGATCCTCGGAGTTACCGATGGATTAAATTCAACTGCATCCATCCAGGTATCCTCTGCGTTATATCGCAGAAAGCTCTGACCGGATACGATAGACGGAGAAAAGCTGCACCAGCCATAACTGACCTCTGCCTCCACACAGTATTTTATATATGTGCTTCCTGCATTTGTCACCACAATAGAATACAGACTGTTCTGGCTGAGCAGAACCTCCGGAATCTGAAAGGTCATAACCCCAGCCATCGGCTGACTGCAGGAAACCGGTGTGGAATATGCCGGTGTTCCACTGGTAGGATCACTGGCATCCTTCAGATTTGTGTATACCTGCACAGTATAGGAATTATTGGCAGACATGGAGCTAAGAGTCACCTCGCCAAGCGATTCCGCTTTTCCGTTTCCTGCACTGGCACGAAAAACCGAAGACAGCTGTTCCCCTGCATACATGCGGATAGAACCAAGACCCGACGTTCCGTCATAAAAATAATTGTTGCTATATTTCGGTGTATTGACAGCCGTAGCCGCAACCAGCTCACTGACAGACTTATCCTCATAAGACATATAAAAATATCCGGATTTTCCCCAGCCTGTACCCCAGCTGTTCTTAACGATCCAGGCTCCGTCTCCCTTTACCTTGGAAGATGCCCGGAAATTCTTCGCAGAATAATTGTCATCCCACCCCACCACTGTAACTACATGATTCACGTTCTTGGTGCTGGTAGGATAGGAATAGGCCGCTGTACTTGCATTGTAATAGGCATTCTGTGCATTATACATCACAGTGACCGAATTATTTGCAACCAGAAGCTTCTTCATGGCATTTACGGAATAATCGGAAAAATAGGCATTTTTCAGATAAGCAGCTGCATTGTACGCCTTGGATGCCGCCGGAGTCACACCGGTTTTCTGTGTATGCGTGGAATCTGTTGCCAGCGGCACATCCCCTTCTGTTGTCATTCCGGACCAGGTGCTCAGAAACATGGAAGCCAGAAGATCATTTCCGCCCTCATGATAATCTGCGTTTCCTTTATCATCTATCCCCATATGCTTATTGACATCCCCGTAGGTATTTCCAAGCGGGTCATTCTTTCTATTTGCAAAAAAATACGCCAAATGCTCTTCCGACAGATCATAAGTCCCAATGCCCTGGGTCAGAAACGAAGTTTCCAGAAGAGAGGCCATTCCAAATGCCCAGCACATACCGTAGGGCTCCTGATTCTTTACGGAAGTGACATATCCCTGATCCGCTGCATTATAATAGGACGGATAGGCCGCAGCTCTTCCCATCGGTACCTCATCCACATCATTTCCGATCTCCACGGCGGTGGAATAAGAGGTCAGATTATCAAAGGGTGCCAGCTGTTCCTGCTCCTCTTCCTCCGTAAGCGGACGGCCCTTGATATATTCGATGCCGGACTCACCACTGTCTGAGGCATCCCCGAAGCTCTCCTCACCGTCACCAAAGGTATCCTCCTGGGAATCAGAGGACGATCCTTCTGATGTTTCGGGAGTCTCTGTATCCTCCTCGGAGCTCTGCAAGGCTATATCCTCGGTATCCCCGTCGGCTGTCTCTGCAATATCCTCGGTCTGTTCATCCGGGATACCGGTGTTCTCTGTGGTATTCCCTTCTGCGGTCTCCGTCGTATCCTCTACTTCCGCCGACTGCGTCTGTGTATCTTCAGACCATTCTTCATTGAAGCCTTCCGCAGAATCACTGAAGCCTTCCACATCGGCTGCCATGACCGGAACCTGGCTGCCCGCAACTGCCACACACAAAAGAAGCGGCAGTAATTTCTTCCTGACAAGCTGTAATCTCTTCACAAAATTCTCCACTTTTCTTATATTGATCTGGTTTATCTGTTAACGTTTCTTCAAATGATAACCCAGAATTCCGATTACTGCAAGTACTGTTGCGATCCCGATCCAGATAAACGGACTTTTATACCAGGAATTTTCTTCTTTAAAAGATGTCGCAGCTGTGCCATTGACCGGCTTGGTAACAGCTTCATCCACAGATCCCCCACCTTCTGTTGTTCCATCCGCTGCAGGCGGTCCCTGGACCTCGCCTCTCTGAGCCTGAGAACTACCTGTGCTGGCCGTCCCTGCAGGTGGCCCCTGAACCTCACCTCTCTGAGCCTTAGCTTCATCTGTGCTGGCCATCCCTGCAGACGTTCCCTGTCCTTCGCCATTCTGAGCCTGAGAGCTGCCTGTATTGTCCGTCCCTGCAGACGTTCCCTGTCCTTCGTCATTCTGAGCCTGAGAACTGCCTGTGCTGGCCGTCCCTGCAGACGTTCCCTGTCCTTCGCCGGCTGCGGAATCCTGCGTATCGGATGCGTCTCCCTGATTCACTGCAGAAGTCTCTTTCTCCGTGCCCCCTGCGATTCCAGCCTTCGCCAGCTCCGCATCCTTTGAGGGCCGCAGCTCCTCCAGCGGCACATAACCGTATCTGCCATTATACTTTGTATATCCCCAGGTCTCACCATTCTTCTCTGTCTCCCCTTCGATATGCAGGACAGTACCATCCCTTACCGTCTTATCATTGAGCTTTTCACCTTTTCCGTCGGTGGACGGATAGATATCCACACCAACTCCACCGGAATCCACCGTCATATAATAATCTGTGGTATCTGCCGGAGCTTCCACCTTCACCACAGCCGACTTGTCCGCATACACCGGAACACTCATACTCAGCATCAGCATTCCTGCCAGAAGCACACCTTTGCATCTTCTCATTGCTCTTTCCTCCCTCAAAAAATCTCACTGCCATTCTATGCATAAAATCCCCTTATATTTCTCTTTTGCCTTGGCTCCGAAATATAAGAGGATCTTATCATTAGTTATATCCAGTATCTTTTTTATGCAAGCTCCCGCTCACACATATCCAGCGCAGAAGCGATCACCGCATCCATGTCATAATATTTATATTCGCCAAGACGGCCGCCGAAGATCACCTTCGGTTCCTTCTCTGCAAGCTCCTTATACTGTCCGTAAAGCGCTCCGTTCTTCTCATCATTGACCGGATAATACGGCTCATCTCCAGGCTTCCACTCGGAACTGTATTCCCGGCTGATCACCGTTTTCGGAAGATCATTCCCCTCCTCATCCTTTCCGAACTCAAACCATTTATGCTCGATGATACGGGTCCATGGAGTCTCCACATCCGTATAATTCACTGCTGCATTTCCCTGGAAATTAGGTTTATCCAGTGTTTCATTCTCAAAACGCACAGAACGATACTCCAGAGTTCCCAGCTTATAGTCAAAATATGCGTCGATGGCACCTGTGTAGATCACTTTCTCCGCCATTGCATCGTACTGCTCTTTTTTCTCCAGATAATCCTCATTCAGCCGTACCTCGATACCGTCCAGCAGATTGGCAACCATCTTCGTATAACCACCCACCGGGATTCCCTGGTACAACGCATTGAAATAGTTATTGTCAAAGGTCAGACGCACCGGAAGCCTCTTGATGATAAAAGCAGGAAGCTCCGTACATGGACGTCCCCACTGCTTCTCCGTATAGCCCTTGATCAGCTTCTCATAAATATCCGTACCTACAAGACTGATAGCCTGTTCCTCCAGATTCGAAGGTTCCGTGATCCCTGCAGCCTGCCGCTGCTCCTCGATCTTTGCCGCAGCCTCCTCCGGAGTCACCACGCCCCACATCCGGTTAAAGGTATACATATTAAACGGAAGACTGTACAGCTCCCCGTGATAATTGGCAACCGGACTGTTGGTAAAACGATTGAAGGTGGCAAACCGGGTGATATAATCCCAGACCTTCTTATTATTGGTATGGAAAATATGTGCACCGTATTTATGCACGTTGATTCCTTCCACCTTCTCTGTATATACATTTCCCGCAATATGCGGACGCTTGTCGATCACAAGCACTGACTTCCCGGCACGCTTCGCCTCCTGTGCAAAAACCGCACCGTAAAGACCGGCACCTACGATAAGATAATCGTACATTGATTTCATTCTCCCTGTTCTTTCATTGATGCTGTTATTTTAACACCGGAAAAGGGTAGCTGGCAAGAAGCCACTGTAAAATCCCGATAAAATATCAGATATCCGCTTCTCAAACACCAAAATGTATGATACCCTGTAACTGGATCAGATAATAAACTACTCTGATCACCTAAACAGATCGAAGGTGGTGAAACCTATGGGTACAAAGGATACCATCACCAAAGATTACATGGCTGACAACCGCATTTTTGTGGATGTGTTCAACCATATGCTGTACAAAGGAAAAAACGTCATAGACCCTGACACGCTTCATCCACTGGATACCACAGCTCTCGCTGTCCCCTACGGATCCGGCACTTCAGAAGTTCCCGTCCAGAAATTCCGGGACGAATTCAAATCTCTTAATGTTATGCACGATGATTCAAGGATCTATCTTCTCCTGGGGATTGAAAATCAATCGGAACAGAACTTTGCAATGCCGGTTAAGAATATGGTCTACGATGCATTAGAATACGCAGGGCAGGTAGAAAATTCCGCCAGATCACACAGAGAAGCAAAGCAATGGCCTTCTACATCCGGAGAATATCTCACCGGCTTTTACAAGGATGACCGGCTCATCCCGGTCATAACCACGGTCGTGTACTTCGGTTCCGACACCTGGAACGCTCCCAGGAGCCTCCACGAAATGCTCTCTGTCCAGGACCCCGAAATTCTTTCCATGGTCCCGGATTACCGGATCAATCTCTTCTCACCTGCCGAGATAAAGGATGAAAAACTTGACAAACTCCAGAGCAATCTCAAAGAAGTCATGCTCTTCATCAAATATTCCAAAGATAAACGGAAGCTCCAGGAGCTTACATCACAGAGTCCCGGCTTCCGGTCACTCGAGCTCAAAGCAGCCCGGGTCATCGACTCCATAACCGGTATCAACTTACGTTTCACAGAAACAGAAGGGAGGGTTAATATGTGTCAGGCTGTTCAGGAAATGTGCGATGATGCACGTGCCGAAGGCCATCAGGAACAAGCTATGCTGACAGCACAGCGTATGCTTCAGGATCCAAGATTCTCTCCTGAAGACATCTCCAGATTTTCAGGCCTTTCTCTTGAGGACGTGCTGAAATTACAGAAGAAATAGTTCGTATTGAAAATGCTCAGATCCTTTGTGAGGGATCTGAGCATTTTGCTATTTTACAATACCAATATTACTTTATATCACAGAACAGTTCTTCTTTATAAACACCACGCTCCAGCATACCACGAAAACTCTCTTTTACAACCGCAACATCCTCTTTATAGGTCATGCCATACCATGTATCATTAGTCCGCAGCACCTTAACAGACATCTTATCCTCTGCCAGAAGTTCACCGATAAAGATTGGAATCAGATACTCGGCTTTCTGAGGATTACCCGGTACTTCTTTCTCGAAGAACTCTTTGAAGCCCTCTTCCAGCACATCCAGAAAATCAGGAGTCAATCCCCACACATATTCATAGATACCAGAGAATTCACATCGACAGCCACACCGTCTGCTTCTGCTCCGGTTGCTGTCTTTACAATGTTCTTTGTTTCCACAACCTCTGTCAAGTTATTTCCCTCATCCATCTTGCAGATACCACGGGTCACACCACCGTTATCGGACAGTGTGTTCTTCAAGACAAAACCTGCCATGCAAGACTCACCGCCATCTACAAGATACTCGTGGACGGCCTTGAAGCCTTCCTTGCCATAGTAATCATCTGCATTAATCACAATGAACGGGGTCATGATTACCTTCTTCGCTGCAAGCACGGCCTGCCCAGTTCCCCACGGCTTTGTACGGCCTGCCGGAAGTTCTCCCGGAATATCGTTGATATCCTGAAAAGCGTAGTCCACAGTTACATTATGAGAGGAACAAATGGAGGCAATGCGATTGCCGATGACCTCTTTGAACTCTTTCTCGATATCCTTACGGATAATAAATACCACATGATTGAAACCAGCCTCAATCGCATCATGGATTGAGTAGTCCATGATGATATGGTTTGCATCATCAACCGGCTCCAACTGTTTAATTCCTGTTCCAAATCGGCTGCCTATTCCGGCCGCCATGATAAGTAATGTTGTGTTCATATCTCTCCTTAATGTGCTCGTGTTGCTTTAATTGGGCATACCTTAATGCACTGATAGCAACGAACACATTTACTTTCATCTATCTGTGGATATTCAAAGCCTTCTTCGTCTTCCACCATAGATATAGCTTCTTTCGGACAGATAGCATAACAGGCTGTGCATCCGCAACAATCTTCTTTTCTTTTATATAGTACTGGTATTTCTCTTTCCATATCCAATCACTCCACCGTCACACTCTTTGCAAGGTTTCTCGGCTTATCCACATCGAGGCCCTTTGCCACAGATACATAGTATCCCAGCAACTGCAGCGGAATCACGGCCAGACTGCCAATGAAATGCTCATCTACCTTTGGAACATATACAGTGAAGTTCACTTGATCTTCAATCTCGTACTTTCCATAAGTAGTCAGCCCCATCAGATAGGCCCCGCGGCTCTTGCACTCTACCATATTACTTACGGTCTTTTCATACAGTTCACTCTGAGTCAGCACACCGATGACCAGTGTTCCCTGCTCGATCAGGCTGATGGTGCCGTGCTTCAACTCACCTGCTGCGTATGCTTCGGAGTGGATGTAGCTAATTTCCTTCAGCTTCAAGCTACCTTCCAGGCTGACTGCATAGTCGATACCACGACCAACAAAGAACACATCATGAGCGTTGGCGTACTTTGCCGCAAACCACTGGATACGCTCTTTGTCTTCCAGAATCTTCTGTATCTTCTCCGGAATAGTCTGCAGTTCAGAAATATAATAGCTGTACTGCTCATCCGTGATTTTGCCTCTGACCTTCGCAAACTGCACTGCCAGGCAGTACATAGCGGCAAGCTGTGCACTGTATGCCTTTGTCGTAGCAACAGAGATTTCCGGTCCAGCAAGTGTGTAGAACACTTTATCAGCTTCACGCGCGATGCTGCTGCCCACCACATTAACGATTGCCATTGTGGTGATGCCCTTTTCTTTTGCAAGACGCAATGCTGCCAGTGTATCCGCTGTCTCACCAGACTGGCTAACAACGATCACCAGTGCTTTCTGATTGAGCGGCATCTTACGGTAGCGGAACTCAGATGCAAGTTCCACACGCACCGGGATGTCTGCCATATCTTCCAGCACATACTGAACAGCCATGCCCACATGCCATGCAGAACCACAAGCAACAATATAAATCTGCTCGAAATTCTTAATCTCATCTTCGGTAATCTCCACGCTGGACAGATCGATAACTCCGTTCTTGATTACGGAATTAAGAGTATCCTGGACAGCTTTCGGCTGCTCATGGATCTCTTTCATCATGAAATGTTCAAAGCCGCCCTTTTCAGCCGCTTCTGCATCCCACTTGATCTCGGTGGTCTGCTTTTCGATTTCATCACCATTTAGGTCATAGAAATGAGCCTCACCCGGAACAAGTTTTGCAAACTCAAGGTTGCCGATGTAATACACATTGCGAGTGTATTTCAGGATTGCCGGAACATCCGAAGCCACATAAGTTTCACCATCCGCAATACCGATGATCATCGGGCTGTCCTTACGCGCTACCCAGATCTCGCCCGGATAGTCACGGAACATCAGCTCCAAAGCATAGGAACCACGGACACGAACCATTGTCTTCGCAATAGCATCGATGGGGCCAAGGTTATACTTCTTATAATAGTAATCAACCAGTTTAACAACTACTTCCGTATCGGTCTGGCTGTAGAAAGTGTAACCGTGCTTCAGCAGCTTTTCCTTCAGTTCGGTATAGTTCTCAATAATACCGTTATGTACACCAACGACCTCGGATTCGACCGGGCCGGAACCAGATCTGGTGCAATTACCAGATACATGCGGATGTGCATTTGTCTGGCTCGGCTCACCGTGGGTAGCCCAGCGGGTATGTCCGATACCACAGGTTCCTTTCAATGCCTTACCGCCATCTGTCTTTTCGATCAAATTGGACAGACGACCCTTTGCTTTCACGACTTGTGCCAGATTCTCTCCATCACGGACAGCCAGTCCGGCCGAATCATATCCTCTATATTCCAGTTTCGACAGACCATCCAGCAGGATCGGTGCTGCCTGTCGGTTTCCTGTAAAACCAACGATTCCACACATAGATTTATCCCTCCCGATATTTACTTTTCTCGTCTATTATACTTTCCCTCTTATGCAAAACGACTCCGGGTAATTGCCAGAGTCGTCATTGACTTTACGCCTTATATCCCTTTTCGCAGATCACATTAACCACTTCGTCAACATACTTCTGGCAAGTATCATGATCTGGTGCTTCCACCATGACACGCACCACAGGCTCAGTGCCGGACTCACGCACCAGAATACGACCAGTATCGCCCAGTGCTTCAGCAACCTTAGACACAGCTTCCTGAACAACAGGATCATTCTGTGCAGCCTTCTTATCGGTCACACGGACATTTTCCAACACCTGCGGATAAATCTTCAGCGGTGCTGCCAGCTCACTCATCGGCTTCTTCTTAGCCAGCATGACTTCCATCATTTTCAGGCTGGTCAGAATACCATCACCAGTGCTCGCATACTTGGAGAAGATGATATGGCCGCTTTGCTCACCGCCGATACGGCAGCCATTCTTGGCCATATACTCATAAACATACTTATCGCCGACAGCGGTCTTAGCGTAACCGATACCTTGCTCATCGAAAGCCTTGTAGAGACCAAAGTTGGACATAACTGTGGTGACAACAGTATTATTTAACAGCTTACCACGTTCCTTCATGTAGCAACCGTAAATGTAAAGGATATGGTCGCCAGTGATAACATTGCCCTTTTCGTCCACGCACAGGCAACGGTCGGCATCACCATCGTAAGCAAAACCAACATCCAAGCCCTTCTCCACAACAAACTTCTGAAGGCCCTCGATATGGGTTGAACCTGCATTGTTATTGATGTTCAGACCATTCGGATTATTATTGATGACATAGGTATCTGCGCCAAGCGCATCGAACACGGACTTTGCGATATTCCAGGAGCTACCATTGGCGCAATCCAAACCGACCTTGACACCCTTAAAGGAGTAGATGCCTAGCGAGATCAGGTAGCCCATGTAGCGGTTGCGACCTGCCACATAGTCCACAGTGCAGCCGATGTGCTCACGATGAGCAAAGGGCAGCTCTGGCCAGTCCTTATCAAAGACATGGAGTTTGCCGTCAATATAGTCCTCCACCAGCAGCAGAGTTTCCTCAGGCATTTTCTCGCCGTAGCAGTCGATTAGCTTGATGCCATTGTCGTAGTATGGATTGTGACTGGCGGAGATCATAATGCCGCAATCAAAGTCATCCACGCGAGCGATGTATGCCACAGATGGAGTAGTGGTAACATGGAGCAAATAGGCATCTGCTCCAGAAGCGGTCAGACCAGCCACAAGGCTGTACTCGAACATGTACGAGCTACGGCGGGTATCCTTACCAATAACAATACGAGCAGAGTCGGTATCACCGTTGCGCTCACGGAGAGCATTATAATACCATCCTAAGAAGCGACCAACCTTATAGGCGTGATCCGCTGTTAATGTAATTCCGGCTTCTCCACGGAAGCCGTCTGTTCCAAAGTATTTAGACATTTTTTATTCTCCTTACAATCAAACACGAAGTACAAAGAGTAATCCATATTCTATATTACTCTCTGCTCTTCCCCCCCCCGATTACTTGAAGCATATTTTTAATTATTTTCTTTACTTTCCTTTTTACTCTTGTTTTCAAGGAATATTTTATCGGAGCAGCATACTTTCCTTCCAGCTCTTCGAAACTCATTGTGTGCATATCATCAAAAAAAGTATCTCTTTGTGACGGCCTTGCACATGACTTGTATTCAGCAGGATTTCCTTTTACACCAGCTTCATATGTCACCTCTTTTAATTTCATTTTGCAACTGATGTAGTTAAATATTTCTTTTCCTTTTTGGGTTCGAATCAATACGAGAGAAGTTCCTAACCCATCATTCATTTCCGGGGCAGCTTCTTTAATTCCCCAGAAGTCCGCAACTGTTAAATCAGACATTTTCTCTTTTTTAGCCACACACTCATAGCAAGAAGGACGTAGGCAGTAATCTCTCAGAAACATTTGCATATATGGGTCTTTATCTTTAGATATATAAAACTTTTTTACGGAATCTTCTGGAATATTTTCCAAAACTTCCTTCATGCCAAAATCAGTCCAACTTTCATCCTTGCAGCGAAAGTTAATTCCTTTCAGCTTTCCACCAGACTTTTTTTCTTGATATTGTGCGTATTCTCTCCACAATGCAGGTGATGGTGCTCCGTGACAAATCACATCCATGCAGATTAAGTTTTCATAATCTTTTCCCAAAAACTTCTTTAACCCGTTTACTTGGCAACCTGTTCCTGTAAATAACACAAGTTTTCCTGCTTGCAATTCTACCTTAACTTTCTTAAATGTATCCCCAACTTTTGCTTGCAGGTATTTTGATCCACGGAGTTTTATTAGTTCACTTCGATCCGTAACTGCAATAAATTCTGCCGAATAGCAGTCTTCAGACATCGCGACACCATAAATAATACCATTCTTATTAAGCACATACTCTGCCAGAGAAGAAAATACCGCTCCAGAAGAACTGCTCAATCTCACATCTTTATCTTTACTATAACAAGCATATACTTTTTCTAGCTTCACTAGTATATCCTCCTCTTCCAGTACCTTTTATACAAATCCAATATACCGCAACAATTTTTTATGGTTCTTCAATGTCATCTGAGCAAGATGAACTACGATGTAACTAATGAATGATGTCAGTACAAATCGCAATGCCCAATAAGCATACCAGTTTTCACATTACATAATTCTACCAACAATCATCAGCACTGCCATGTGAATATAGAAAATTCCATATGAGCAATCTCCTATCTTTGATAGCAAGCGACAGCCACTACGATTATTTTCATTTTTCTTTAGAAGCCAGCCAATTATGGTAACAGCATAAAGAAATGAACCAACTGTTATCTGACTCGTATAGAATCCAATATCAAATCCTACTGCTCTCAATCCAACCGCTTCAACGCAACTTAATGCGAGCGCACCTGCAGCCGCATATCCATTGCATTTCAATTTCCATCCACAGCGCACATGAATTCCTAAATAATAAAAGCCAAACCATGCTGGGAATAATGTTTCATATAGACGCGGTGAGATACCAACTATATAATTCCAAGCGTACAAATACATTAAGTAAAGCGGCGTTACTAACCATAGAATTCTACTGATAACTCCATTTTGTTTTACAGTTTTGACTAGCCAAGGTGTAATCACCGTAAGTTGCACCAAAACAACAATATAGTAAAATGGAGTTGCTGACTTTCCAACAATAAATCGGTAAACAAATCCAAACCAATGAATCTCATTGCCACTGTGTACGATTTTTAGTAGCTCAAGTCCACTATACAGTAGCGACCAAATCATAAATGGGATACACAGTCGCCCCCCCCCGATAAATTATCCAGTGTTTATAACTGAATTCTTTATCAGACAAGGCATCGACATTCACAAAATAACCGGCCATAAAAACAAATGTAGCAACTGCAAAATTGATGATCTGGCGAAGAACAACGAACTCTGTACCATATCCAGTAGAATAATTAAATCCACCTAAGGAATGAATCAATATAACCGCCAATATACAGATTCCCCGGATGCTTTGCCAATATTCTCTCTTTTCATTCATCTCATTATTTCCTTAAGATTTTTCTAATTGGTCCAATAACCAGCTGTTTTTCTTCCGCATTCATTCCTAAGAAGAACATCGAGAAAGCATATACAGCTGTATAGATAATTGCAAATACTCCCAATTTAACGAGTCCCGTAATAGTGGCAAATTTCATAATGACAAATCCGACCGCACAAGGTGCAATCAATGCCGGGATGAACTTTGCAATCTCTTTCCAGAAATAAAACATATTCATTCCAATACGAGCGTGGTAATACCAGTTCATAAATATGATATTACCAGCTATAAGGGAAATTGCCGTACCAAGTGCGGCACCTGCTGGGCCCATAAGTTTTATCAGCGGAATACTAACAAATACATTGGCAATTGCAATTGCCAAATAGACAACTGCTCTTGCTTTATGCATATTCTTAGCACGCTGGATTTCAATTCCAAGATTCTGTATTAAAGGAACTGTAACTGGAATAATAAGCAACAAAGCCACTGCATATGAAGCACTATATTCTGACCCGGCCCAGATTTTCACAAAAGGAATACCAAAGAAGGTAAAACCCGACAATATCAGACCAAGTATTATGAATTGAATACGTCCAACCTTTGTAAAGAGTTTTGTCAGTTCTCTATCATCCCCAGATTCTGCAACAATACGATTTACCTTTGGGACAAAAACATTTGAAACAGATGATGAGAACTCAATGTACATGGAATTAATCTGTCCACCGACTCCGTAAACTGCTACTGCTGTTGTACCAGCGAATCTACCTAATAGGAATTTATCTACACTCCAATTTATCTGATCAATAATTTGATTTATAAAGATAAAAAATGTGAACACCCACATTTCTTTGAGTAAACTAACTTGAAATTCTCTAAAGCAGAATCTAATATGAAGATTATGGAAAGAATAGTATATGTTCATAACCAATACGAACAGTGTCAAAAATGTTGTTACCGAAACCATTCCTATGGATCCGTATCCCATAATAAGTAGTGGTAATGCCAGTAATGGATTACATATATTCTGAAGCAAAATCAGAAATTTCTGAAATAAGAATCTCTCATGTGCTGTAATTGCACATGTAAATACGCTATTAGGAAATGTCAATGCAAGATTAACAACAAGCAGAGCCATTAAAACTTTCGCAGTAGCATATTCAGAATCTGTCAAACCGCTACCAAAAATTGCCCTGATATTCCCCAACATCACACAGCCACATAAAATACATACAACCGAAAGCGACGCAAATATCAATAGAAACATTCCATTTAACCGTGCCACGCCATTTTCATCTTTCTGTGCTTTATAGCGAGAATAGAATCTCATGTAGGAGCTACTAAAGCCCAAACTCAATAAGCTTAAATAGGAAACGACAGAATAGACCAACTGATAAAGTCCATATTCGCTCTGCCCCAGGAGTCGAAGCATAATTGGAGTGTAGATTATGCTGATAAGGATTTTTGCCAACTGTCCTGCATAGGAAAGAATAACCCCTGCTTTTCTTTGATTTATATACACTTTTTTTACCACCTCCAGCATATATACACTTATGAGATTTCAAGAGCATTACTCAAAAATGCAATAGATTCATTCTGTTTCATTTTTAAATTATGCAAATCAATATCCACATGCGTACAATGCATTTTATTTTTCAAATCATTTGGCTCAATCAACCTATCCTGCATTTCAACATAGCCAAGCAAAGTATGAAGGCGTGTATTCATGTTATAAGTTCCCACATTACGCCCAAAACACCAAAAATTTTTTTTGAAAATAATCGAAAAGACTGTTGCATGAAAAGAGTCTGTTATAATAGCTTCCGCATTGCGAATCAAATTAAGAAAGTCAGCAGGATTCACTTCTGAAAGAATTTTTCCCTCCAATTTTTCTGTATACTCTTCCACCTCATTATGAAGATAAGGTATTGCTATAATTTCACAGTTATTTTTTCTTGCAAAGTCATTAGCGGATTTCACTTTTTCGTCAGTCAGATTTAAAAAATAGCAAAAAATGTAGTTTCTATGATTCAAAGATGAATCATCAGCCTTTTTCATCCAATATTCTTGTTGATGTAGCAATGTTGGATCCAAAACCAATTCCACATTTTTCTCTGTTATGCTTGAAATAAGCTTCTGAGCTGAATCTTCTCTTACCGAAATATAATCTGGAAACTCTAATAGTTTCGAATATGTTTTCCTTTCAAGGCCAGAAAGTTGACCTTTTCCAATACTTGCTGCATAGATAATTTTTCTGCAATCTTTTCTTCCAAAATTCAAAAAGAAAGCTGGAATATTATAATCTGGATTCCAAATTTGATCACTTCCACAAACAAGTTGTTCATAGGGCAGATCAACACTATGTAAATCGCTATAACTCAGTTTTTTTGACAACACAAGATTATGTGCTCTATATTTATCAAACGCTCTTTTACGTTTTGTAATCGAATCAGAAACTGAACTGGACAGCGGAGTCGTTTTTTCTTTCGTCAGTTTTTTCTTTATCTTATCAAAAGAAAAATTCTTGATTCCTCTTTTCAAGCTGAATGTATTAAACTCTTGACTAACTTCATAATCAATAATCTCACATTCATAACCAAGACCCTTAATAGCATCCTGCAATGCCATTTCCTGCAAAAATCCGCCATAATTATATATTCTCGAATCTAATGTTAATAATCCAACCATATATTACTTCCTTTCCACATCACTTTTAGGCAAACAAATATGGGAAAGTTGCATGAGTTCCAGTTATAGCATAATAATATACCCAATAATAAGCCATATATGCTAGCACATAAAATAATGTCACATATCGATTTGTTCGATATCTTCTATTTCCCGCATAAACCAATGCCGAATATGAGAGCATATTGTATTCAGAAAAAAAGGATGCAATTCTAAATGCATACACGTTAATACTAATCAATTGTGAAGCCAACAAATCTAACACAAGCATTGATCCATAAAATGGAGTAAGTTCATCCTCTGCCATCATTCTTTTCCACCTGATTATTAGCAAAATAATTATGGGCAAACGAAGTATAATTTGGCTTGGCATAAGATAAATCGATCCATTTCCTTGTATATAGCCAGCATATTTTGCTAATCCAAATGTTCTCAACAATACAGCTATTACATTTAGTGAAAGCAGAACAATAGCACCATATATAAAGACTTTGACTGGAGCAAGTGATCCATCTAATCTAAAATTAGCAATTTTTACATATTCTCTTTTTCTTTGAGAATACACATACAAGAAATAAATCGCAAATCCCATTAATGCACTTGTATGGAACAGGCATGCCACAATTACCACTATAAAGTACTTTTTCTTTTTATTGGTAAGCAAATAAGATAATCCCCAAAAAAGAATAGCCATTGCTATCCATTGTCTCATCATATTTAATGATGTATTATAAAACATCAAATAAAAAACGAGCATACCTAACCAGATAGGATATTTCTTATCCATTCTTTTCAATCCAAAATATATGGGGGCTACAATCAAAGCGTGAATAAAAAACAAAACAGTTCCTAGCGATCCACCAAATTTTACTATTAAATATACCAAAGTAGTAAATCCTATTTCAAATTTACTAACATACATATATCTCCATATTACATACCATCTCTGATTCATATAAGATGAAAAACTGGTCGATTGTTTTGCAGCATTATACAGTGGCTCCACATAGACCTTAACATCTGTCCCAATTGTATCAGCCCGCATACCTGCTAATATACACGGCAATAAAATTGCAATGAACACTAGAAGTTTTTTAATGTATCGACTCCGACTTTTTTCAGATAAACCCAAAAAAACACATGAAGAAATAAAAGTTATAATATATATCATAGTTTTTCTTCTACCCCCTCATGTCATATTATCGAAGTGTTGCTTTCATTTTCAAATTTTTCCATAATCTCCGATATTTTAATTGTTATATCTTTACTTATTATTTCTACTGCTTTTTTATTCGCAACCGCTTTGACGAATGAAACGAGTTCATATCTTATTCCCTCTCCATCAAGCTCATAGAAATAACGTTTATTCAACGACTGATCCTCATAACGGACTTCATAATAATCTGTTTTCCACCAAGGTGCTGGAACATACACATATCCTTTAGTGCCTGCTACAACTAGACTTCCTTCCGACTTTACGCCATCTCCTATTCTTATAGATGACACAGCATCATTAAAAAGAAAATCCATTTTAATAAAATCATATTTATTTAATTTTTTTCTAGCAGTAAACCAATAATCTTTGGTATTTGTTCCCAAAATTTCAAAAATTGGCAAAAGTGCTGTAGGTCCCCACTCACAAAAGCAGGACCATTCAATTGTTTTTTCATTAAGACTTGTGCATACTGCGTCAATCGATACAACATCACCAATTTTACCACTTTTTATAAGCAATAATAACCGTGAAAAAGCTGTCGCATATGCTGTCTTAATTCCAGTCATTAAAATTACATTCTTCTTTAAAGCAATATCTAGTAATTCTTCTGTCTGTTTTCTACTTAGTGTGATTGGCGCTTCACATAAAACATGTTTATTGTAATTTAATGCCTGCAAAATTTGCTCATAGTGTAGCTCTGGTTTAGAACGAATATAGACTGCATCACATTTACTTAATATTTCTTCATAAGATTTAACATTTAATTTCTTTAATCCATCATCCATTACCGCCAGATTCTCTGTATATATTGCATTGACACAAATACCGTTGACATAGCTAGCCTCTGTATAAATTTTATTTAGAAAATAAGAATTTCCAACTAATCCTAGTTTTATTTGTTGCTTTTTTTCTCGTATTTCAGAGCTAGAAACACCTTCGGTTCTATCTAGGTATACAACTTTACAAAATTCATTTAAATAGTCAAATTTACCTACCCAATCAGAACCCACTGTAAAAATATCCACATCATACCTTCGAATATCATCTATCTTTTGTCCCTCGTATTCCTCGACAATAATTTTATCGGCTAACCCAGTTGCCCTAACAGCCTCGATTCTTTCCATTAAGGATTGTTGGACATTTATTTTTCCTCTTGTTTTATCAAAATCATCTGCTGTCACTCCGACAATAAGGTAATCTCCTAAAGCTTTTGCTCTTTCCAACAACCTGATATGACCATAATGTAATAGGTCATATGTTCCGTATGTTATGACTTTGGTCATATCATTTTCTCCTAACTAATTTACCAATATTACTTTTGCAAACTAAATTCTAAGTATCTTTTACCTGACATTCTAATAATAAAGAGCAGAATAACGAATCATTCATTTGTTTTCATTATCCAGTTTAATCATATTATTTTTCTTTTCTGCAAGTCACGGAAAGCATTCACAAGTGTAGTATTATCTTCCTTAGTCAATGCACCAATATGACCAACGCGGAAAATTGTATCTTTCATATCTCCACCATTAGGACACACCCAGATTCCATATTCATCTTTCAATGTTAAGAATATATCATATGCATTTGCCGTGGTTGGGTGGAGTGGGGTTACAGCATTTGACATTGCTTCTGATACAATTTCAAACGGCAGACCTTTAATTTTTTCTCTAAAATCTGCTGCAAGCTCTGCAATTTTTTTATTTTCTTCTGATACTCCGCCTTCAGCATCAATTTCTTTTAAGCGAGCATTAATCTGACGCAAAATTCCAACTGCCGGTGTAAACGGTGTTTGTCCTCGCTCACCATTTTTCAACGCATCTTTAAGGTCAAAGTACATGCATTTTGGATTGTTATTTTCGATTCTAGCTATTGCCTTAGGTGATAATACAATGACAGACACTCCCGGAGGACACGCTAATGCTTTTTGAGAACCAGTCAGCATCACATCAACACCTAATTTTTCCATATTAAATTCATCTGCCAAAAAAGAACTGATAGAATCTACTAGTAAAAACATTCCATTTCTCTTGCAGAAATCGCTAATCATATCAATATCATAATGAACACCAGTAGATGTCTCATGTAGATTTACCACAAATGCGGTATATCCCTTTCCCTCATACTGATCCAGCATTTCTTTTTTCAATGCTTTTCCATGCCCCAAGACAATTTCAGTATGTGGAACATCGTGCAACTCAAGAAGCTGAACAAATCTATGACCAAAGCTACCGCCATTTACTACAAGTGCTTTATCTTCTTTATTCAGACAATTCATCACACCTGCTTCCATTGCAGCCGTACCAGATCCTGTAAGGAAAACAACTCTTGAATCATCACTTGCTTTAGCAAACTTGCGTATCAATTTTTCATTTTCTAGCATTACATCAGAAAATTCAGCCGTTCTAAAATATGGAACCTGATCTGCTCCAATCGCGCGAACAGCATCCGATGACATTACTGGACCCACTGTAAAATTTAACATATTTATCACTCCTTAAAATAAGACTGTAGTTCGTTATCGATAATCACTCCGGATAAGGAATGTCCCTTTTCTCGTTCTTTCTGTGGAGGGTATTCCATATAATTACCATACGCTTTCGTTAGATAATCATCGTATTTAAATGGTGCTTTAAATGAAGTATCTTCAAAAGGCAATTCAATCAGATTGTCAAAAAAGGTTTTTAAGAAAGCAAAATCACCTCTAAACATACCATCACACTCTATATAATAAGCTTCTCCTTTCCCTTGATCAGCTTGTGACAACAAACTATATAATTTTTTGTCCACAGTCTTTGAAGAAAATGGTAAAATTTTCATTATATCATTTAAAAAACGACTCAGACTGCTTTCCGTAATTCCATTTAAATCATAGTTATGTTTTAATAATGACATTTTGCCTAAAATCCGAAGTCTGAACATATAGCACTTTGATTTCAATAAAGATTCCTTTATGGAAATATACGGAAAAATATCCACAAAAATTCCATCACATATTTCAATGTTCTCTGTGACTTTTTCAATCATGTGGGTATTTCGCAATCGAACTTTTGCAAAAATGTTATGATAATTTAAATCAGTCTGACAGGTCTGGATAAAAAAGCGATCATCCATTTTTTCTGGTGCCAATTTTAAAAACCGTTGATAATTGTTCCAAGTCATTCCAATGTCCATATCATCATCCCATGGAATAAATCCTTTATGCCTCACTGCACCTAATAGAGTTCCCCCAATAATGAAATAATCAATATTATTTTCATCACATATTTTTTTAACCTCTTTTGCAATCTCTAATTCAAGTTTTTTTAACTCAACTGAAGATATTTGCTTACTCATTTGTGTTTACCTTCTTAACTTTTTTACCCACTTGTTTCGCCAATTTAATCTGGCTTAATGTCCAAAATATCATGTAACTTCTTCTATTTATTATAAATTTCAATGGTTGCTTAACATTAACACCGTTTGTTCTTGTCATATCTATGACCCAATCGAATAAATAGCATTGCTCTATTTGTTTTTTGCTTGCACCACTCAAAATTCCATTTAAAATGTGAGACAGCAAACTCTTATAATAGAGATTATAAAAAGATTCTTTTATTTTTTTTGAATCACCATCTTCAAAGAATTTCTGTATTAATTCTTTTCCGATAAAATAACTGGTTCCAGTATCCTTTACTTTTTTTATGGAAAATGAATTTGTAGCACTTCCCTCACGCATTCTATAAATATAAAGGCTTTCCTTTATATAAGCTCCATTTGAGAATTCATGCAAATACTGAGTATTAAATTTGAAATCTTCCCCTAGTGCAAGTTGTGAATCAAATCGTATATTATTTTCATCAATAATTCTCTTACTATATACAATCGTACACGGGCTATTAAAGTCAATCCCAAGCACCATTCTCTCAGCCATTTTCTTATTGAATTTTCTGCAATCTTTTGCCTCTATTTGGCGAAAACAGTGACGCTTTATTCCATCTTTTAAGACACTGTATTCAAAGAATACTGTATCGATACTTGCATCTGCCCTTATTAAAGTTTCTATTTTCTGTATTGCACCTGATTCTAGTACATCATCTGCATCAACAAACATTAAAAATCTGCCACAGCTATACTCTATTCCTTCATTCCGTGTTTCACTCACGCCTCTATTTTCTAATCTATCAATTAGTCTTACATTTTCATATTTTTTAATATATTTTTTACAGCAATCAACCGATTCTCTTTCTTTTGAACCATCATTTATTATTAAAAGTTCAATATTATTATTTAACTGTGAAAGAATTGAGTCCAAGCAAAACTTAAATAAATTCCATTTAATATTATATAGAGGAACAATAACGCTTATTTGATAATTCATCACTTCGTCTCCATCTGCTGTGCGATATCGGCATCCACGATTTCCTCGCCGGTCTTATGCTTCAGCTGCTCTTTGGATGCTTCACTCAGACCGTTGTTGATCACGCAATTCATATCACAGGTGCTGCACTTATCCAGTTCCTCTTTGGTAACTTTACCGTCGCGATAGTCACGACAAATTTTCAGTTCATACATGCTATATGGATGCTTGGTGAAAAGGGTCTTAAACTTGTGAACCAAAACCCAAGTAGCAGGCTTCCAGATATACTTATGCATAGCAGGGCTAACAGAGCCGATCATCCAGCAATCACGATCGCAGCAACGAACCTTTGCACGAACTTTTTCTGCTTCCGGGCTATTCCACAGCTCATCCCAAGTCTGATTATTCAGGTTGCCCATGACCTCCTTATCCTTGGTACCATTGCATGGCATAACATCACCATATGGGTCGATGAAAAAGGTATCAAAACTCATGTCGCAAGGCAACAGACGCTTCTGACCATAGATGTAGTTAATCAGACCATGGTTGAAGTAGGCACGGAACCATTTCTTCGGGCTGTTGCTACGGAGCAGTTCATTGACCAGATTCTCAAAGTTCTTTGCAACCATCGGACGGTCGTGAATGATGTTCTTTGCCTCAACGAAGTAGAAACTGTTGTGCAGGGAAGCCGTTGCAAACTCCATACCCATCTCGTTAGAGATTTTGTACAGAGGGACCAGATCAGGAGCATTCTTGTCCTGAACGGTCATACCAAAGCCAACATCCTTCATACCCATCTCACGCAGTTTCTTCAGCGTGCCATAACCGCGCTGGTATCCGTTCTGTAGGCCACGGATTTCGTTGTTGGTCTGCTCCAGACCTTCGATAGAAATACGGATACCAATCTGCGGAAACTCTTTGCACAGATCAACGATACGATCTGTGAAGAAACCGTTCGTGGAAATGACGATACGGTCAGACTTCTTGTACAGTTCGCGCACAATATCCTTCAGGTCAGTACGGATGAACGGTTCACCGCCAGTGATGTTGGTGAAGTACATCTTCGGCAGCTTCTTGATGGTTTCGATGCTGATTTCCTCCTCCGGCTTGGAAGGTGCTTTATAACGGTTACACATGGAGCAACGAGCGTTGCAGCGATAAGTGACGATGACCGTACCATTTAACTTCTTTTCTTCAGACATGATTAACTCTCCTATTGTTTACTCTTTCTTTTAAGAATGTTTGGGTTTTATTTAAGAACCACTTGGCACATACCGAGAACACAACTGAACTGCAGATGACTGCAACCGCTGTGAAGATATATGCCAGCAGACCGTTTCCAAATAGATGAACAAGGTGTAGTTTGCGAAAACTTCAAACAAAGATTCCTTACTCGGCGAAATCACAAAGTCTACCGCACAGAGCAGTACAAAATACGGCCAGATTTTAATGTATCGCTTCTTGTAGAAATCCTCCACGCTGATCTTCTGGTCAATAATTTTCTGGTAATAGCCGCAGCACATCCCAAAGCCACTGACCATATAAAAAGGAAAACGAGGTTTGTGAAAGATGGTATTAACCGCTCAAACACAAATCCCCCTATCCCATATTCTCCGTTTGCGAGGATGTGCATCAACGCAATGCCAATGATGGCATACGCCTTCAAGCCGTCTATTCCCTCGTATCGATCCGCTTTTGTAGCCACAAGTCTTCTCCTCACATATCAGTCTTACTGATACACCTTCATAATTTTCTCGTAATACTCATCGATGGTATCGAAGCTGATGTCCTTGCAGTTCTTGCTATATTCTTCGCACAGCTTCTTATCACCCCAGAGTTTCTCAACCTTCTTCTTCAGGTCTTCGGCGTTACCGCTCTTAAACAGTTCACCGGTCTTACCAACCTGAATCAGTTCCGGGATACCACCGATGTCTGCTCCCAGCACCGGTGTGCCGTACATCTGAGATTCCATCACGGAGAACGGACAGTTCTCGTACCACTCAGACGGGTAGATGGAGAACCGTGCTTCACGGATAAGTTTCTCCAGTTCCTCACCCTTCTGGAAACCCACGTTCTTGATGTTCTTCACACCATTTACCGTTTCTTCCAGTGGCCCAGTGCCGGCGAAGATGAACTGCACATCCGGCAGTTCCTTGCAGACCTTGATGAGTGTGCCGATGCCCTTCTCCTCGGAGAAGCGACCAAAGTAGAGGACGTAATCCTTCTTCGGTGTTTCTTTCCACTCCACCTTGTCGATGAAGTTGTGCATTGCCACCGTTTTCTTTGCAAACAGCGGATTGCTGTCCATCTTGCTCTTCATGAACTCAGAGCAGCAGATCATTGTGTCAATGTACTTGTAGGTACCCTTCCACTTCCAGAACTCTGCTTCCATCATGCCGATGGCAGACTTAGCCGTGGAACCGTGGATGCACTTGCCTTTCATGCAGTTCATAAAGTGGCCGCCGAGGCACTTCTCACAGTTCTGGTGAGTGTTCGGATTGTTCAGCATGTGGTTCGGACAGACCAGCTGGTAATCGTGCGCTGTGAAGACAATCTTACACTTATGCCCCGTCTCCTTACGCCACTTCACGATTTCCAGAATCATAGAAGGCGTCAACTGGTAGTTGAAGTTGTTCAGGTGACAGACATCCGGCTGGAAGTCATCCAGAACTTTTCTCAGCTGTACCCGTGCTTCCTTACTGTAAATCGTCTTGATCGGATAGGTCAGCTTACTCAGTTTGCTTCCACCGTGGAAGTCCATGTCACTCGTGTAAGCATTAACCCGGTTGCCAACGCAACGACCTTTATGATCCATACCGAAGTATTGAACCTCGTGTCCATGCTGCCCCAATGCCTCTCCCAGCTTGAATATGTACGTTTCTGATCCACCATTTGGGTGTAAAAATTTATTAATTATTATGACGTTCATTATGCACTATAGCCTCTTCGTATTATTTTTGTTTTAAGATCGTATATAATCATGAAAATCATAAGGATAAATCCAAGATAGCCATTAATACCATACAGGATATTAATCAATCCTTGATAAGGAACGAAACAAGCAATTGCACATCCGACAACTCCACTAAAAATTGTAATTAACGTATACTTTTTAGTTTTTTCAGTGGCTACTTTCCTAACTCCTGTCCACAAAAGCGGAACTGCTGAGGTATAAATCCCTATACAAATTACAATAGCAAAAATCTGCGCAAACCATGGTGAAATCTGAGTTGCTAAAACCAATGCCGGAATATCCATTCCTGCTATCATCCCAATATGTCCTATCAATGCCAAACAACATATTGCCGATGTTACAAATATAAATATACTAGATAAAATCACTCCTACATTAACCTGCTTTATTTCATTTTTCGCTCCAATTTCCGTTAGAAAACTTGCAAACCATAGAATCACAAATCCCCCATACGACGCTCCCGCCAATAGAGGATTTCCATTACCCACTTGTTTAATGCTATCCAAAAACATTCCCTTATCTAATGCTTCCATGTTCATTTGAACATCCGGGATTCCCGTAATTGCCGTCACAACAGAAACAATAAGAATCATCACTATTATAACTATTCCCATCTTACTTAATGCGTTAACAATACCATCAAGTCCTAAAAGTACGGTAAGAATAACACATATCGTTAAAAAAATAGCACCCACACCATTTGGTAGGCCCCATTGTTGCGATGCCGTCGAATTTGCTCCACCACACATCACTACATAACTCATATAGCAAAACAGTGCTGCAAAATAATCAAAAAAGACAGAAGCTGCTTGTCCAATTTTCTTTCCGAACACGCCACAATAAACACCATATATGTCTCCGCCTCGCTTTAACTTAAGGTGACTTCCATTTGAAGCAAAAGACACATTTGTATATATATATATATAAGTGCTGCTGATATTATCGCAATTGGAAACAATGATCCATATGACGCTTCATACTGTACAACTTCTTGCATTGTTGCAAATCCTGCACCTATATAAAAAGATATGCATGCACCACATATAGCTAAACATTTTTTATTCATATACTCTTTTTACCTTCTAATGATTTTATTTACTGTTTTTCTAAAAATACTTTTTCCTTTATAAAGCCAAACTGATATAAAAGGCTTCATATCGTCCTTATTATAGAAATATAAACAATCTGCTGCCTTTATCTCTCTAATCCACTTCCCAATACCAATCATTTTAAACCTACGTACTCGTTGCTCAAAATCAGGGACTTCTGCTATAGCCTTATAATTATCCGGCACTTTTTTTTCAATATTCTTCCATTCCAACTCACCAATCATTGCTTTCGACCATAAATATGGCAAGTTCATTCCTACTTTCGTAGAAGCATAACTCCAAGTCGAATTTCTAAAGTTAATTTCCAAAAACCAGAGTTCTTCATTTTGGTCAATCATAAATTCAACCTCAAAAATTCCCTCATATCCTATTTCCGAAATCATCTTTTCAAGAGTATTTTTGAGTTTATCGTCCGTCGCATTACTCACCACCATTGCCATGCTATAATAATCAGGAAGTATATAGGTATATCGAGCTTTTATTGCGAAAAGTGTCTTCTTTCCCTGCTCTGCCGAAAAGCCTTCCAATGTCATCTCTGTTTTCTTTTTTATATATGATTGAAGGAGTAATGTATTTCCTTTAATTTTTTTGTATGCTTTTTTTAGTTCTTCCTTATTTGAGCAAATATAATAATCTTGCTTCCAGCCTTCATAAGACTCAATTGGTTTCGTGATAACTGGATATGTTATATCGACAGGAATTTCTCCACAATTAACTTTCCATGACTTAGCAACATTAAGTCCACATTTCCGAGCTAGTTCATATAACACATTTTTATCCTGATAATGTGCAATTCTTCCAGATGCACCTGCATTATTCACATAGAATTTGCTCTTAATACTGTCATATAATTTATCAAAGCTCCTAACCACAATGTCATCGCAAGCTATTATTACTGGTTTCAAGCTTTCGTCTCCATACTTATTTACGATTTCATCAACCGCAATATTATAATCATCAACCATGTGAAGTTCAGAAATATACCTACTACATGATGCAATTTTAGTTCTACTATTCTTCTTAATATACGCAATTGGAGCAATTCCCTCTTCTCCTAAACTCCGAATAACACCTAATGGAGTATAATGTTCTTCACCAACTACTATTATTTTATGGCCATTAATATTGTTCTTCATTTTTTCCACCCAACAAATCTATTTTAGTTTTTAGCATTATCTATATAATTTCATCGTTTCATCTACAACAGCATCCCAGTTGTATTTCTCACAGATAAAATCAGCTGCCTGTTTTTTTATCTCCATAACTTTTTCAGGATGATTGCAAGCATCTTGCAGCTTATCTCTAAGATCACCGACATCCGATTTTTTGAAGATTAGCGCCTTATCTTCTACGACTTCGGCACACTCTGGAATATCAGAAACCAGACAGCAATTACCATAACTCATAGCTTCCAACAGACTCAAAGGCATTCCTTCCAAATCAGAAGGCAATGTGTAAATATACGCGTTACTGTACAGCTCATCCAACATCTGTCCCTGCACAAATCCAGTAAAGATGATTCTCTCATCACCTTTTGCCAGCTCTTTCAGTTCTTTCATAAAGGAATCCGTATCGCTAGATCCACCAGCAATGACCAATTTCTTATCTGTTTTGACGTTCTTAAATGCCTCAACCAGATACCGAATACCCTTTTCTGGCACCAATCTGCCAAGGAACAATATGTAGGAATCTTTCATAAGTCCAAATTTTTCTATTATTAAACCAGCTTCTCGAATTTCTGGTCTGTTCACACCATTCGGAATGAAATGTGTCTCTCTGCCATAGGTGTCCTTGAAGTAATCCTGAACACCTTTACTCAGGACAATGATTTCATCCGCATACTTTACAGCATTTTTTTCGCCCTGTCGGATAAACTTGGAACCAAAGCCGGATTTCCATTTTTCGCGTTGCCAGTCTATACCATGAATTGTAACTATGATTCTCTTTCCAAGCATCTTTGGCAGCCATGAGAAAAAAGCCGGACCTTCTGCATGGATATGAACCACATCATACTTTCCAAAAGCACTATACAAAGCTGCGAAGAAAGAGGAACTCACGGCTGCAAGGCCTTTTCTCTCAATGGTCGGAACAAACTTCTGTCGGATTCCATCGTATTCAATTTTATTGTCATACTCTGCACCGCTCACATGGTGGCCAGACCTGTTGTAACAGGTAACCTGACATCCATCTCGTGCCATTCTGGTACATAGTTCCTTTACAACTATCTCTATCCCACCCTCACGGGACAGTCGTTTTTGTCCGAACATGGACACCGCAAATTTATCTTTCATAATGTTCTCCAACCAATATTGTCCCCTCTGCTCCTTTTTATATCTATCTACACACCCTTATCGGATGGTATTTCTCTCTCATTCTCCCGTGTGTTCATCACACGGCTTTTTTCTCCACTTTTTCTCTACATATCTTCATCCAGACAGGTTTACTCAATAAAATCAGTTGCATTTTTCCCTGCTTTTCACCGGCGCATATTTATTCGCCGCATTCTCCACCCTCTACATCAAAGTGTTGATCTGTAGAGTAAACTCGCTTTTCTTCACATGTTTTGCCAGTTTCTCCCATTCCATTATTTTTGTAATAATCATACAAACAGCCCAATCATTCTTATCGCAACCTGTACAATGATTTAGTCATCTTTTATGATGTCTACACAACGGAATATTAGTAGTTTTCGACCGTTACTCAACGACACGCAGATAAATGCAGTTATCAGTATCAACGCCCTACTACACAAAGCATGATTTTCACAGTAAAATGCGGCAAATATTTATGCAAAAAAGCGTATATTTGTATGTATATTCAACTCCACCATTGACCATCAGACCTCAACTGATTTTGTTGAGTAGACATTGCCAGTTATATACATTCCGTTTGTAATGATACTTAACATATTTTTGTGACTTATGGCCTATTAAAACAGCATTTAGCCTTAGTCCAATAATATCATATACATTCTAGCTTATTTGCTCCAGTTTGTAAACATTATGAAGCAACTTTTTTCACAGAATGTCGAACTTTTTCCTATTTGTTTCTTTTATCATTACCATTATTTTACATAATCTCTATTCGCACAAAAAAAGGATTAGCAGCCTTTCGAAAATGACACGTTCCTAATCCCCTTTTATTTTCCTATCCTATTCCATTTCTTTCCTTCTCAAAATATCAAACCTATCCAATTCCACGCCAAGATCAATCCACAATTTCTGCTTCGGATGCGGCGCACTCTCCATCTGGTTCCCTTCATCATCCCAGATCCCCTTCACCGTAACGCAGACATTCTCCCCATCCGGTTTCATCACTTCAATCTCTTCCCCAACCGAAAACTTATTCCTCTGCTCAATCGCATATCTGCTTTTTTCATTCTTCTCCCCAACAATCCCCAGATACGTATACTCCTTCACATACGTATTACTATCATAAATCTGGCTCTCATGATCCGGCTTCCCATAGAAAAATCCCGTCGTAAACTGCCTGTACGTACAGTTCGAGATCTGATCCCGATACCATTCCATATTCTCCTCATACTTCTTAGGGCTCTCCAGATAATCATCAATCGCCTTCCGATACGTCCTTGCCACCGTCGCCACATACAGCGCCGTCTTCATTCTTCCTTCAATCTTATAACTGTCAATCCCCGCATCCAACAAATCCGGGATATGCTCAATCATACAAAGGTCTTTCGAGTTAAAGATATACGTCCCTCTCTCATTCTCATACACCGGCAGATACTCCCCCGGTCTGGACTCTTCCACGACCGCATACTTCCACCGGCACGGATGTGTACAAGCCCCCTGGTTCGCATCTCTTCCCGTGAAATAATTGGACAGCAGACATCTACCCGAGTACGAAATACACATCGCCCCATGAATAAACGTCTCGATCTCCATCTCCTCCGGAATATGCTCCCGAATCTCTTTGATCTCCGCCAGAGACAGTTCTCTTGCCGTCACGACACGTTTCGCTCCCTGCTCATACCAGAACTGATACGTCCCATAGTTCGTATTATTCGCCTGTGTACTGATATGCCGCTCAATCTCCGGGCACACTTCCATCGCAATCCGATACACTCCCGGATCCGAAATAATGAGTGCATCCGGCCCGATCTCTTTTAATTCGGCAAAGTAAGCGCACACGCCCTCAAGATCCTGGTTATGTGCCAGAATATTCGCGGTGACATAGACCTTTACGCCATGCTCATGCGCAAACTCCACGCCTTCTTTCATATCTTCCATCGAAAAGTTCTTCGCCTTCGCGCGGAGTCCGAAGACTTCTCCGCCGATATATACGGCATCTGCGCCGAAGATCACTGCTACTTTTAATACTTCCAGACTGCTGGCTGGAACCAGTAATTCCGGTTTTCTCATGTTGTTTCCTCTCTCTTCTCATGGCTTTTCATCGTAATCGCGATTCCATCTCCCAGCGGCACGACCGATGTCAGCAGCCCTTCATTGTGTGTCAGTTCAAATAAGTATTCCCGCATCCGTTTGTGGATCGTGCGGTTCCGGCGTTCCACGGCGAAGCGGGATTCGATGACGTCGCCATCCTGCAGCACATTGTCAGTAATCAGCACGCCTTTTTCGTCGAGAAGGCGTAAGACCTCCGGCAGGAAATGGATGTACTGTCCCTTTGCGGCATCCATAAAGATAAAATCGTACGGGCCGTCCAGGGTTTTTAAGACTTCTGCAGCGTCTCCCGGAATCAGGGTAATGTGGTCGGCAAAGCCGGATTTTTCGAAGTTCTCCCGTGCGATCGGGATGCGTTTTTCGTAATTTTCTATTGTGGTAATCTCTGCGTCCGGTTCGCCGTACTGTGCCATGAAAACAGCAGAGAATCCTACGGCAGTTCCTACCTCCAGGATTCTCTTTGGCTGTTTCATCTTTAAGAATACTTTTAAAAAGCTCTGCATTTCACGGCGAATGATCGGCACCCGGTCCTGTTTGGCCGTCCGCTCCAGATTTTCCAGAAACGGGGTGTGGCCGGTGTCCAGGGAATTGATGTAGGTTACCATTCGTTCGTCTATTATCATGTAAGATTCCTCTTGTTTTGCAAACGTGCGTTATTCCGCGGACGGCTGTCCTTCGGTGTTGACGCCCGCCAGAATTTCCAGCATTTCATCGACGGTCTGTGCGGTGTTCAGCACGTAGGAACCGTCCTTGATGCCGCCGTAGTAGCCGGACAGGCGGTACTGGACTTCGAAAACCAGAAGGCTTTCGTCGATCAGTCCGTTGTCTTTCAGGAGTTCGCCAAGTTCTTTCGCCTCCATGCCGGAACGCACCTGTACGGTGACTTCCTTTCCTTTTCCACTGGATGCGACTGGCTCCTCAGCAAACACGTCATGTCCAAACTGATATGAAGTTTTCGCTGCTAGAATGATCACAAGAATTACGCAGACGTAAATGAGCAGGCGCACGGTTCCTTTCGCACCTGTCAGCGCTGCGTGGTATCCGGCATCCCTTTTCTTTTCGGACATGGGCGCTCTCCTTTTGATTTTCGGTTTTAGATTTCCGGTACGCCGATGCGGATTTCTTCTGAAATACGGTCCTGCACCTTATGTACCATCTTACAGACCTCAAGCTCCGCCTCAAGATAAGCGTTTGCCTTCTCGCTTTTGCGGAGTGCGTAGGAATCCCGCTCCAGGGAATCTACCGCATCGTAAAGGTCTACGTTTTCGGACTGCTGCAGTCGGTAGTTGCGGATTCGATAGTCGTCGACCCGGCTTTTTAAGTCCGGGTCTTTTTCAAGTTCCTCTTCCATCCACAAGTAATTCTGATATGCCCTGCTCTCCCTCATTTCTTCGATGAGCGCATCCAGACATTCTGTTACTTTGTCCATGGTATTTATGCCTCCATGATGATCGGAAGGATCATCGGTCTTCTCTTTGTTTTCTTCCATACATAATCGCCGAGGGCATCTTTGATCGTGGATTTGATCTTGCCCCAGTCGGAGATATTTTTGGAAAGGCAGCCATCCAGCGCCTCTTCTACAACTTCTCTTGCCTCGCCCATCAAATCCTCGGATTCGCGTACATAGACGAAACCGCGGGATACGATGTCCGGGCCGGCCAGAAGCTGGTTCGTTCTCTTTTCGAGAGTCAGTACAACGACCATGATTCCGTCCTCGGACAGATGCTGGCGGTCACGCAGGACGATATTTCCTACATCACCAACGCCGAGTCCGTCGACCATGATGGCTCCGGTGTGGACTTTGCCAGTTACTGCTGCGCCGTCCTCATCGAGTTCCATGACATCACCGGAATACATGAGGAAGATGTTCTCTTTCGGGATGCCGAGGCTCTGTGCTACTTCTGCGTGTGCTTTTAAGTGACGGTATTCGCCGTGTACCGGGATCGCGTATTTCGGTTTTACCAGGGAGTAGATCAGCTTGATTTCCTCCTGGCAGGCATGTCCGGATACGTGAACGTCCTGGAATACGACGTTGGCACCCTGTGCAGACAGTTCGTTGATGACGTTCGAAACGGCTTTTTCATTTCCCGGGATCGGGTGGGAACTGAAGATCACGGTGTCGCCCGGCAGGATCGAGATCTTTTTGTGCAGATGTGCCGCCATACGGGACAGTGCTGCCATGGACTCGCCCTGGCTTCCGGTGGTGATCAGGACAAGCTGCTCGCCGGTGTAGTTTTTCATCTGTTCCACATCGATCAGGGTATTTTCCGGGATATTGATGTAGCCCAGCTCCTGCGCGATGGAGATGATGTTGACCATACTGCGGCCTTCGATGACAACTTTACGGCCATATTTATAAGCAGAGTTGATGATCTGCTGCACACGGTCGACGTTCGATGCGAAGGTTGCGATGATGATTCGGGAATTCTGATGCTCGGCAAACAGGCCGTCGATCGTCTTTCCTACGGTCCGCTCGGACATGGTAAAGCCAGGCCGCTCTGCATTGGTACTGTCGCACATCAGTGCCAGAACGCCTTTCTTTCCGATCTCTGCGAATCTCTGCAGGTCGATGACATCACCAAAGACTGGTGTGTAATCGACTTTGAAGTCTCCGGTGTGGACGATGATGCCAGCCGGGGAGTAGATTGCCAGTGCTGCTGCATCTGCAATACTGTGGTTTGTTTTGATAAACTCAATGCGGAATGCGCCCAGGTTGATGGACTGTCCGTGTTTGATGATTTTCCGTTTTGTGGTACGGAGCAGGTTGTGCTCCTTTAATTTGTTTTCGATCAGGCCAATCGTCAGTTTGGTGGCGTAGACCGGTACATTCACTTCTTTTAAGATGTAAGGCAGGGCTCCGATATGGTCCTCGTGGCCGTGGGTGATGACGAAGCCTTTGACTTTGTCGATGTTTTCTTTCAGATATGTTACATCCGGGATGACCAGGTCGATACCGAGCATGTCGTCTTCCGGGAATGCAAGTCCGCAGTCTACGACGATGATACTGTCCTCATACTCGAAAACGGTGATGTTCATACCGATCTGTTCCAGACCGCCAAGCGGTATAATTTTTAATTTACTTCCATTATTCTTTTTCAAATAGCACCTCCGCGCATGTTTTCCAAACGATTCCGTTACCGGTACGGCTTCACGCACGCATCCCCTGAGCGTCACTTCAGGCTGATGGAGCATGTCCCGCACCTGCAGGATTTGCCCTTTAAAGCGCTGTCCCGGTCCCGCTTCGTCTGCGTCCCGGTATGGCTTCAAAACGGCTGGTTCAATAGGTGATGTCTGCCTCGTCATCCAACATGGAAGCAAATACGCCGGAAACGGCATCGAATTCGGTGTCGTCTTCTACCACAACATACTCTGCCTCTGCGTCGGTGTCGGTGGAGATATCCTTCAGAATATAGGCATTTGCCTCGTCGTCCTTTGAATCGGATACCAGAATATAGTTGACTCCGTTGATTCTGGTCTGCTCCTCCACGTAAAATTCTTCTTTGCCGCCATCATCTGTTACAAATGTTATTTTTTCCATACAATATTCCTTTGTTCAGTTTTCCTGTGATTCCTTCTGATGGAAAAGATAGTCCAGATATCCCTGCAGGATAAAAACAGCTGCAATCATATCTACGTACTCCTTGCGGTTTTCCCTGCGGATTCCGGTTTCCATCATGGTGCGGTCTGCTTCGACCGTTGTCAGCCGCTCGTCCCACATAACAACGGGCAGGCCTGTCCGTCTCTCCAGCATTTCTTTGAACTCGAGAGATTTTTCGGCCCGCTCTCCGATGTCGTTGTTCATATGTTTCGGGAAGCCGAGTACGATTTTTTCCACGCCGTACTCTTTTGCTATCTCTTCAATCCGGGCCAGCGTCTGACGCAGCTTATTCTCCGATTTTCTGCGGACAATTTCGATTCCCTGCGCAGTAAGACCCAGGGCGTCGCTGACTGCCACCCCTACTGTTTTTGAGCCGTAATCTAATCCCATTATTCTCATAGTAATTACGCTCACTTCCAGGATTCATTTTTGATGTACTCTTTTAACAGTTCCTCTACCAGCTCGTCACGCTCTACTTTCATGATCAGGCTTCTGGCTCCCTTAAAGCTTGTGATGTACGTCGGGTCGCCTGACATGATATAGCCTACGATCTGGTTGACTGGATTATACCCTTTTTCTACCATGGCGTTGTAAACGGTTTCGAGTACCTCTTTTACCTGAATCTCCGGCTCTGTTTTTACTTTAAAATATTGTGTGTTACTTAATCCTGACATTCTTTTCACGTCCTCGTATTTATTGATATCATTTATATTCTAATACATGTTATGGGAAATTTCAATCGTGAAATTGCCCAACTATTTGAATGTTACAGTTCACTGCATCTCAGCGAACTGTAATATTCAAAGCCCGCATGGAAAATTTTGCTTTGCGAAGTGGCGGCAGCTATTTCTGATGTTATTTTATCCCTGAAAACGCCGCATTATTCATATGAATTGGAAGTAAAAATCATTTCCAGAATTCTCTGGGCACAGGCGGTCAGGTCTTTTTCCTCGAGATACTGGTCATTTTCGGCACTCAGCGCATCCAGGATTTCGCGGCGGTCGGTGTCGGTTCCCGGCATCACAAGATCGTTTCCGGCAGCGATGCATTTTGCGGCAGAGGAGCCTCCGTCGGCGTTTGTTGTGGTCCAGTCTGTCATGATGATGCCGGCAAAGCCCCATTCCTTTCTTGCAGCGGTTGTGCACAGATCGTAGCTGTTGGCGGTGTGGACACCGTTTACCTTGTTGTAGGAGGTCATGATCGCTTTTGGCTGGGATTCTTTGATTGCAATTTCGAAGCCCTTCAGATAGATCTCACGCAGAGCGCGCTCGGAGACGATGCTCGATACGCCGCGGCGGTTTTCTTCCTGATTGTTGCAGGCGTAATGTTTGATGGTCGTTCCGACCCCGTACCGGCTCTGGACGCCTCTTGTGAGGGCTGCCGCCATTTTTCCGCTGACAAGCGGATCCTCAGAATAGTATTCGAAGTTGCGTCCGCAGAGCGGATTGCGGTGGATGTTCATGCCCGGTGCAAGCCAGAGGGTCACGCCGAACTCCTCCAGCTCTGCGCCGATCATGCGGCCTACTTCCTCGAGAAGCTCTGTGTCGAATGTCTGCGCCAGAAGCGTTCCGACCGGGATCGCACTGCAGTACTGATAATAATCTTCTCCGTCGGTGTGGAGGAATTCGGTTCCGAAAATACGGTTCTCGAGACGCTGATACATGTTCATTTTGTAAACACTGCCGTCCGACGGATTTTTCTGATAATGGGAGGTGATGCGGATGCCTGCCGGCCCGTCAGCCAGAATGACATTGGCAACACCGTATTTTTCCAGCAAAGAGGCGGTTGTCTCCCCGGCCGCACCCGGTACGGTAACGGCAGCGGCTCCAATAATTTCTTTGCTTCCGCTGCTGCGGCGGCCGCAGACAAGCGCCGTTTTTTCTTCCGGGGTCAGCTTTTGAACGAGTTCGGCGGCTTTTTCCATTGCCAGGCGCCGTCTTTCTTCCCATTTCGGCTGTTCTGCTCCACATCTGCAGTTTCCGGCGTCCTCTTTCGCTTCTGTTGTTTCTGCTTCAAATTCACAGCCGTTGGCATCGCATTCCTTTGCTTCTGCTGCATTTGTTTTTCCGAATTTCAGAATTTTATACATTTCTTCGGCACTCTTTCCATCGTGGATCAGACCTTTTTCGTCCAGGAACAGCAGCGGGATTTCTGCTTTCTTTTCTTCCCACATCTGCTCCCGTTCTGCTCTCCAGCGCTCCTCTTGTTCCTCTTCCGGCTGAATTTCCTTTAATGCGTCGAGCAGCGGGCAGATGTTGGTCAGATGCTCGGTTTCCACGGTTTTATCAAGTGTCAGTCTCGCAGCCAGGGTTACATCCCGGCTTGAGGTTCCGACCAGAAAATCATAGTCTCCGGCCTCCATACAGTATACGGCTTTGCCTGTCCGGTAGGATTCCAGCAGGACAGTTGGTACCTTAAGGTGCAGTGTCTCGGATTCTCCCGGCTGCAGCAGTGCTGTTTTTCCAAAAGCGACCAGACGTTTTCTCTCTTTTTTCAGTTTTCCAAACGGGCAGGCAGCGTAAATCTGTACAACTTCTTTTCCGGCACAGGAGCCGGTGTTTGTTACTTTTACGGTTACTGTGATTGTTTTTGACTCTGCATCCAGCTTCCACGCTGCATTTTCTGTTGCTACGTCAAAGGTCGTATAGGACATTCCATATCCGAACGGATAACGCGGTTCCACCTCAAAGCTGTCGAAATAACGATAGCCGACGTAAATGCCCTCATAATATTTTTCTTCGATGATGTTTCCGTTATTATGGCTGAACGTCGCGCTGGACGGATAATCCTCGTAGCGGCAGCCCCAGGTGTCGGTCAGCTTTCCGCTCGGGGTGACGGCACCGGATAAAACATCGGCCAGTGCATTTCCGCCCTCCATGCCTGCCTGAGAGAGCATGACCAGCGCGGCAATGTTGTATTTTTCCAGGAAGGAGACATCCATCACACCGCCGACGTTTAAAATAACAATCGTGTTGTCATAGCACTCTGTGATGGCTTTCAGTTCTTCCTCCTCCTGCTCCGACAGGTAATAGTCTCCCGGCTCTGCCTTTCGGTCTGCGCCCTCGCCGGAAATGCGGCTGATTACGTAGATGGCGTCTGCCGCCTCCGTTTTTGTAATGGCGCTGCCCTTTGGCATCTGCATCGGATGGCTGGCATGTGCACGGTAGAGGGAATCGAAATTACCCGGCTCGGAAATCTCATAGATGTAATCTTTCCATTCCTTATAGCTTTGCCCGTACGCGGCATCGTATGCGTCAAGCCATGTATCGGTTGTGACAGTAAAGCCGGCATTTCGCAGGCCTTCATCGATGCTGACATTGCTTCGGTTATTCACGGAGCCGGAGCCCGTGCCGCCTTTGATGGTGTGGCGGGCGCCGCCCCCGTACAGTGCCACGTTACTTCCTTTTTTCAACGGCAGAACTCCGTTGTTTTCCAGCAGCACGATGCCCTCTGCAGCTGCTTTTCTTGCAATGACGCGGTGCGCACGCTCCCGCTCTGACTCCGCCTGATTTCTTGTCCCGGAAATCCCTCTTGTTCGCAGTTTCATCTCGTAAAAATCCTCCTTTTTCCCCACAGGCAGATCTGTTGTCTGATTTTTTCCACAGAAACAAACATATTTGCCTCATTTATCCTCTATTATAGCTTATTCTCCACACTTTCCTAGATTTCTTTTTGATCTTTTCTGGGTAGATTCTGACCAAGGCAACAATACGGCTCTTCCGAAGTTTTCGATTGAATTTTTTCCGCCATTGCCCTATACTGATAATAGATAAGTAACAACGATTCGGAGGATTTTAGTTTTATGCATATGCCAGAAATTCAATCTGTTTTAAACGAGAAGAACATCTCTTTTTCTTATGTCGAAGAGGACAACTGCGGAAGCATCGACTTTGAGCACCGCGGTCTGCGGTATCATATCTGGGAATTTGCAGACGATGTGGAGCCGGTCGGCGTGGAGACCAATCTGCGGTATGCAGGGCGCGATGAGGAAATCGAAGGCGATTACGATACGATTCTCGCAGAACATTTAAAGAAAGAATTTTAAGCGATTTCATTTCATTTTTGGGAAAAGATGTGTATTTTATGACGCCAGTTCTTCAACCACAGCTCGAAAAAGTCACGCTGGAACAGTATGAAATGCTTCCAGAAGAGAAACGCTTCGAAGTTTTTGACGGTGTCGTCTACGACATGGCAAGCCCTTCGCAGGTTCATCAGGCACTGTCCATGCAGCTTTCCACACTCATCAATACTTACATTCTTCGCAAAAAATCATATATTTTCTAACGCTGCCAGAAACAGCTCATAGAAGTCATCTTCCCCTTCAAGCGCCGGGGAATTTTCTCCGCCGCCATTGGTGCTGCGTTTGATTTCTGCGTAAAATTCTTCACCTGCCATGGCAAGATCCATTTCATAGATGGAAACGCCATAGGCATGGCAGATTTCGCAGAATGCGTGGATTGGATTCGGATTTTCCCTTGTCTGAAGCAGTTTTTCACGCAGAATGGGGTCTGCCTTTGCTTTTTTCTGTCAAGCTTTTGCCTGCACTGCAGGGAAGTTCTTTCATCGCCATGATTGCTGTTCTCAGACATCTGCGAGCCGTAACTTTTCTCAATCAGTTCGTTTTTTGTCAATAAATGATTTCTTGACGCTTTCAGATCTCTGTGATACAGTAATGGCAGAAACGAGGTGATTGCATGAAAAACACATTTGAGCAACAGATTTACGAGATCTTTGGAACAACAGATCCAAAGGAGCTGCGCAGGCTTTCCAAGGACGCGGAACAATACCAGCAGTTAGCCAAAAAAGAAGCCCTGCGCCATGCAGCTGGAAGAAAACCTGCTTTTTCGCTGCCACAAATCATTCAGATGGCTGCCTTGCAGCAGCAGGGAAAAAGTATTGCCGAGATCGCGCGCACCTTTCAGGTCAGCAGGCAGACGGTATACAATCAAATCGCCCGTGCCCACTGTTTCAGCACGGATCCCGATGTCAAAACGCGGATGTGTTTTCTTTACCGCGATCAGCTTTGCACAACGATTGATATCGACTTCCGTCATGAGAAAATTGCAATCCAGAATTACACAAAAAAAATTCCGCTTCGTGCCTTTGGCGTTGTGGAGCATCCGACCTGGGATGATTTTACCTGGTTTCTGGAAAGCCGCTGTTTTCCCAAAACACGCGATCATGCCAAAGATATTTTAAAAGAAATGGGACTTCCCTTTTATGATCCGCTGCTTATCATTGAAAAAACAGATGGGCGAATGGCCGGTGACGAGCAATGGATCCTGATTCTGAAAAATAAGGAGGCACGCCATGGAACAGATCCGTCTTGATAATCAGCTGCCTGTCAAAAAAACAGATCACACCTCAAAAGGGGACCAGCTCAAGTGGAAAATCGGTAATATCTGGTACAAATCCGACTATATGGGATATGAGGGACTCTCGGAGACACTGGTGTCTCATTTACTGCAAAAAAGCTCTCTTTCCCACCCGTTTGTCCTGTATCAGCCAGTTCGGATTGCATACCGCGGTACTCTCCGCAGTGGCTGTTCCAGTCCTGATTTTCTAAAAGCAAATCAGATGCTGATCCCATTGGAAAAACTGTACCGCCAGAATACCGGAGACAGTCTGGCAATCACGCTTGCTGCTTTTTCAGAACCGGCGGAACGCATTCGTTTTCTGGCAGATCAGATGGAACACATGACGGGAATTCAGAATTTCGGTGCATATCTGACCGCTATGCTGGAAATTGATGCCTTCTTTCTAAACGAAGACCGGCACACCAACAACATCGCTGTTCTATATGATACAGAAACAGAGCAATATTCTCCAAGTCCTCTGTTCGATCAGGGTTTATGCCTGTTTGCAGACATTAGCAATGACTACCCTCTGGATCTGCCGATGGATGTTTGTATGGAACGCATCGAAGCCAAACCTTTCAGCTCTGATTTTGATACACAGCTGGATGCTGCGGAGGAATTATACGGTATCCAGCTTCACTTTTCCTTTACTCCAAAAGATGTCTGCACGGAACTGGCTTCTCTGGCCGATTACTACCCTCTGGAAATCCGCCAGCGTGTTGAGCAAATCATACGCCGACAGATGCGCAAATATGGATATCTGATGCGCAGTTAGAGTCGAAAAGAAAACAGTACAGAAAAGTCCCCACGCTGTGTGTGTCTTCTGTACTGTTTTCTTTTTTGACCTTTTTACACGATCTTATGCCATTTTCTTAAATACCGGAATCGAATCGATCGGTGCAGCGGCACGGATAGTCTGTCCGCCTTCGTACACTTTTCCGTCTCTGGTGTCTTCCCAGCGTCCTTCCGGAAGATATACTTCACGCTCAAACTCGTTCAGATGGAAAATCGGCGCTACCAGGTATTCGCTTCCGAACATATACTGTTCCTGCAGCTCCCAGCATTTTTTGTCATCCGGGAACTCATAGAACATGGTACGGATCAGCGGAGAACCGTTTTCGGATGCCTCGTCATACAGCTGTTTGATGTAATCGTGCATGCTGATGCGGATGTCGTAATATTTCTTCATGATCCGGTAATTTTCTTCTCCATAGCTCCACAGTTCATTGGACTGGCCGGTATACAGGTAGCCGCCGCCAAAATCACGGTCATCGAGCGGTGGAATGTTGTGCGGTCCGCGGTCGCCGTGCATACGGAAAACAGCAGAGTAAACGGCAAACTCATACCAGCGGATCAGAAGCTGCTGGAAATCCGGGTCGTTGACATCATCTGTCATAAAGCCGCCGATATCGGTTGTCCACCACGGAATGCCGGCAAGACCCATATTAAGGCCGGCCTGGAGCTGATCATAGAAGGCTTCAAAGGTACTCGGCACATCGCCGGACCATACAACATTTCCGTATTTCTGGCTTCCGGCCCAGGCGCAGCGAAGCAGGTTTACAATATTTTCTTCTCCTTCTGCTTTCATGCCGTCATAGAAGACACGGCTGTACAGCTGCGGATAGATATTGCTGCAGGAAAGAGCAGGTCCGTCGATATAGCGGTAATGATCGAAATCGTAAACGCCGAAATCCGGTTCTGAGTTGTCCAGCCAGAAGGCATCGATTCCAAAATCATAATAGTTTTTCTTGCAGACTTCCCAGACGTATTTTCTGGTTTCCGGGTTGAACACATCGATTTCCACGCAGTCCCCCTGGAAATCATACGTCTGCAGGGCGCCGCGCTCTGTTTTAATCAGCAGGCCGCGGTCCAGCATCGGCCAGAAATTCTCGTTCTTCCGGTCTACGCTTGGCCATACGGAAACGATAACTTTGATTCCCATGGAATGCAGTTCGTCCACCATGGCTTTTGGATCCGGCCAGTATTTTTCATCGAATTTCCAGTCGCCCTGTACGGTCCAGTGGAAGAAATCGATGACAATCTGATCGATTTTGATGCCTTCCTTCTGGTAGCGGCGTGCCACTTCAAGCACTTCCTCCTGCGTACGGTAGCGCAGCTTGCACTGCCACAGGCCCATACGGTCCTCCGGGAATTTCGGCGCGCGGCCGGTCACTGCGGTGTAATTTTCCAGGATCTCTTTCGGTGTATCGGCTGCGGTCAGCCAGTAGTCCATATCTTTGGTCGAGCGTGCAGTCCATTCGGTGTAGTTCTTTCCGAAGGTTACCTGTCCGACAGCCGGATTGTTCCACAGCATACCATATCCTAAGCTGGATACGGCGAATGGTACGCTGATCTGGGAGTTCCGTTGCGCCAGCTCCAGGGTGCATCCCTTCAGATCCATGTATTTCTGCTGATACTGGCCCATTCCGAAAATCTTCTCTTCGTCGTTGCTCTCAAATTTCAGGTTCAGGCTGTATTCGCTTCCGCCGATCACACCTTTCCACTCACGGTTGACCGTTTTTAAGCAGCGGCTCTCTTTGCTGATCGTTCCGTCGTAGCAACGGTGATATTCTCTTAAAATTTCCTGTTCTTCTTTGTAGAAGGTGATAACTCCTGCAAAGTTGACCACAGCACGGATTTTTCCATTGGTGATCGATGCGCTGGTTCTTTTTCCCATCGATCCGTCGATTTCCAGATGATCGACCTCAAACTGCTCTGCTTTTGCCTCTGTTTTTTCCGGCACTTCGGTCAGCGCCCAGTCTTTTCCGGAAAATTCCGGAAGCATGGTTGCGCGGACACGTAAGGAATCTTTTCCCCACGGCTCAATCCGCAGTGTTTCTCCGTTTGCCTGTGCAATTAATACACCATTTTTTGTCTGAAAACGCATTGTTTTATTCTCCTTTTTTGAAAAGAGAGGTCACAGAAAAATTTGCTTTTCCGTGCCTCTCCCTCCCTATATTCTTACATTCCGATGCTTATGCAACAACAACTTCGCTTGCATCTGCTGCCAGAACAGCTTCTTTCTTCTCATTTCCGACGAAGACTTCTACTTTCAGTTCGGTATGTGCGCCTTCTACGGATACTTTCACTGTGTCGCCGTCTTTGACTGCTTTTACGGTGAATACATTGTTTCCGTGGATATCCGGAACTTTTGTCTCGGCTGCGTCTTTTAACTGATATACGCAAACAGTTGCGTGGTCAGCGTAGTCGTAATCCGGTTTGGTGTCGCAGTTTCCTCTTACTACGATGCTGTTCTCTCTTACATACAGCGGCATGGAGAAGTAGTCGTAGGTTCCCTGATACCATCTGCCGCCCTCTTTTGTCTCGCCGGTCAGAAGCTCGGTCCAGGTGCCTTCCGGCAGGTAGTACTGTGCAACTTTATCCTCGCGGAATACCGGTGCAACCAGAAGGGCATCACCCAGCATGTACTGCTGATCCAGATACGGAACGGCCGGATCGTTCATGAACTCGAATACCATTGGGCGCATTACCGGGGTTCCTTCCTCGTGTGCCTCTACAGATTTCTGGAAGATGTACGGCATCAGAGAGCATTTCAGGTTGGTGAAGAATTTTACAACGTCGCATGCTTCGTCATCGAACAGCCACGGCACACGGTAGCTTCCTGATCCGTGCAGACGGCTGTGGGTGGACATGAGGCCGAATGCGCACCATCTCTTGTACAGATCCGGTGTTGCGGTGCTCTCGAAGCCGGAGATATCATGGCTCCAGAAGGAGAATCCGCTCATAGCGAAGGAAAGGCCGCCGCGCAGGGTTTCTGCCATAGACGGATAGTTTGCGGAGCAGTCGCCGCCCCAGTGTACCGGGAACTTCTGGCTTCCTGCTGTTGCACTTCTTGCAAACAGAACTGCCTCGTTCTCGCCTTTTACTTCTTTTAACAGGTTGAATACTGCCTGGTTGTACAGGTATGTATAGTAGTTGTGCATTGCCTGCGGATCGCTTCCGTCGTGGTAAACAACGTCAACCGGGATTCTCTCGCCGAAGTCGGTCTTGAAGCAGTCTACGCCGCAGTCCAGAACGGTTTTCAGTTTATCGGTGTACCATTTTACGGCATCCGGGTTGGTGAAGTCTACCAGACCCATACCAGCCTGCCAGTTATCGGTCTGCCATACGCCCTTGCCGTCTGCTCTCTGAAGGAGATAGCCGTTTGCTGCACCCTCTTTGAAGAACGCGGTTCCCTGTGCGATGTACGGGTTGATCCATGCGCAGATGTGCAGGCCTTTGTCATGATATTTCTTTAAGGTTGCACGGATGTCCGGGAAGCATTTCTTATCCCACTCGAAATCGCACCAGTGGAATTCATGCATCCAGAAGCAGTCGAAATGGAATACGCTCAGCGGAATATTTCTCTTCTCCATTCCCTCGATAAAGGATGTGGTGGTCTCTTCGTCGTAGTTGGTGGTGAAGGATGTGGACAGCCACAGACCAAAGGACCATGCCGGAGGAAGTGCCGGACGTCCGGTCAGTGCGGTGTACTCGTTCATGATCTTCTTCGGTGACGGGCCGTGGAACAGATAATATTTGATTCTCTCGCCCGGTACGGAGAAGCCGACATACTCAACTTTTTCACTTGCTACTTCGAAGGAAACGTTGTCGGTGCTGTCAACGAGAATACCGTAGCCGTTGTTTGTCATATAGAATGGCACGCATTTGTATCCGATCTCGGATGCAGTACCGCCGTCTTCATTCCAGGTATCGACAACCTGTCCGTTTTTCACGAATGGGGTGAATCTCTCGCCAAGGCCGTATACGCACTCACCTACGCCAAGGGACAGCTCACTTACCATGTATGGCTGATATTTTTCGGTCATGTAGTTCGGTGCCGGCAGCATGGTGCTCTGCTTGCGATCCCATCTGATATAGGAAAGGTTGCGGAATCCGCTTCCGGTCAGGACTTTTCCGTCTGCCTCAAAGGTGTAAGCGAAGATTCCTTTTCTCTGTACGCGTACCAGTACGCTTCCGGTGTCGAGAACTGCCTCATCGTCGTTGATGGTAACGGTTACGTCCTCGTATACGCTCTCTGTTTTGTCGAAGGACGGAACTTTGTTGTCGTATGCTTCATAGTGCCATGCTTCCATGGAGATGGTATCCGGTGTGTGTGCCACGAACTCAACGGTGATGGTCGGCAGGTTCAGGGTCATACCTCTGTGCTCGATCGGGCGGGTGGTAGCCAGGATACGCATACCGCCTGGGATCTGCTCTACTTCATAAGCCTGCATTGCATGGGATGCATTTGCTTTTTCACTCGGAAGCCAGTAACCTTCTGTGAATTTCATCTTTTCATTACCTCCTGATTGGATGAACCTGAAACAGATAGCTGAAAGCACTTTCTTTTCATCAATCTTTACAGAATTATTGTTTCAGGCTGACATTTTTTGGTAATTTTATACTACCACACTCTTGCTTTCGAAAACAGGGCGGATTCTGTGAAAAAATACGGCGATATTATCTTTTTCTATCTTTTTGGTGTATTCGGAGGCTGAGATGCAAAACGGGAGTGTGCCCCGCAGACGTCTGCAAAAGACACACTCCCGTTTCTCTTGTGTTTTTTCTTATGCTACAATCAGATACGCAATGACAGCCAGCAGGATCTGCAGGATCACAAAGCGGATCACAACCTGACTGTCGGACCATTTGTATTTCAGGCGGACATGGTCATGCAGCGGTGTTCTTGTATTTTTGAGGATCGCGATTTTCAGGAAACGGAGTAAAAATACTTTGACAAGGCCGATTCCTCCGTCGACGATCATCACGCCTGCCATCAGCAGATATAAGAACGGATGGCGGGACTGCATGGCAAGGATGGCGATGTAGAAGCCAAGTGCTCTCGAACCGGCGTCGCCCATCAGCATGCTGCTCGGCGAGGTATTGAAATACAGGTACGCGAGAAGCGCTGCCACGAACAGGTAATTGGCTACGGTGAAGCTTCCGAGGACATCGTGGAAAATCATACTGAACGCGAAGATGACCACGCAGGAAAGGCTCGCGCAGAGTCCGTCGACACCGTCGGAACAGTTTGTAACGTTGATCGAAATCCAGATCAGGATGATGCCGAGGATTATGTAGACCACTTTCGGAATGGTAAGGGACATGCTTCCGAAGTAGATCGTGGTGGAATTGTAATTCACAAAGGTGATGACGGTCACAATGGAGATGACGAGGTCAATCGCGCCTTTTTTGTAATCGCTCCACGGGGTTTCGGATGCATCATCGAGGTAGCCGCTCAGCATGATGCAGACGAGCAGGATCGCGTAGATCACATACTCGGCGCCAAGAGGCAGGAACAATACGCTTCCGATCAGGAAACAGATGACGATCACGAGGCCGACGCCGCGCAGTTTTCCGCGGGAGAGGCCGCCGTTTACGGCAAATTCTCTGCCGTGATCGCTCGGCAGAAAGGAAAATGGATGCTTTAACGCCAGAAAGGTCAGCAGAAAGGTGACCACGATTCCCAGCATGGCGATCTGGCCGGGATTTAAAAAATTACTCCATACTTGATACATACGTTTTCTTCCTTCACTTTTCTTTAGATTGAGTTTGCACGAAGCCGTATGTGACGTGGCTTTGTGTTCATTTATTATAACAACTTCATACAAAAATTGCTATACCCAATTCGGGGGTTTCGTGATAAGATAGTGATACACTAAGTTGAACAAAAAAGGAGTTTTTTATGCCACGCAAAGATCATCTGCCGCGCCAGACACGCCAGGAACACATCACGCTGCAGCCGAACCGCAGCATCGAATTTCGTGTAACCGACGATTTCGGCAGTTTTTCGCCGCCGCACTGGCACGACGCGCTGGAAATTATTTATATTCTGGAGGGTTCCTCCATTGTCACGCTCTCGGACCGCACAAAGACCGTCCTTCCGGGTCAATTTCTGCTGATCAATTCCGGTCGTATCCACACGGCGCGCTGTCCGTCCACGGGAAACCGCTCGATTCTGATGCAGATTCCGGATGCGTTCCTTGCGAACTATCTGCCTGATCCGTCACAGCTCTGGTTCTCGATTGACTACGACAGTACGAATCCGGAAGTGCAGAAAAATATCAGCCAGTTCCGGCGTCTTCTGCTTTCGATGATGCAGCTTCATGAGGAAATGCCCGACGGCTATCTGCTGACGTTCCAGCGGGAGCTTTTTACGTTTCTCGATCTGCTCTACACGAAATTTTCTGAGAAGAGCCCGCTTGCGCACCACCCGATGAGCTCCCGGACGCAGACACGGCTCGATACGATTCTGACGTACACGCAGGAAAATTACCAGCGGCCGATTACGCTGAAGGAGGCTGCCGATGTTGTCTCGCTGCAGCCGGAATATTTCTGCCGGTTCTTCCGCCAGAACATGGAAACGACGTATCTGGAATATCTGAATTCCTACCGTCTTTCCCGCATCTACCGCGACCTGATCGCCACGGATCTGCCGGTCGGCACGCTCGCGGAAAAGCATGGCTTTACAAACGATAAGCTGTTTCACCGCCTCTTCCGCGAGCGGTTTCACACGACGCCGCTGCAGCTTCGGAAGGCAGCACGCGAGAAAGGATCCTGATAGCTTTCGCTGTTTTTATATCTTTGAGAATGGGAGTTTAACACGATGACAAAAGAAAAACTGGCGCTTGCCGTCATTGAACGTTTGAAACAAGAATATCCTGACGCCGACTGTACGCTTGACTATGACCAGGCGTGGAAGCTGCTCGTCAGTGTCCGCCTGGCCGCACAGTGCACCGATGCGCGGGTCAATGTTGTGGTGGAGGATCTCTACGCAAAGTATCCTGATATCGATGCGCTGGCAAACGCGACACCGGAGGAAATCGAGGAAATTGTGCGGCCGTGCGGTCTTGGAAAGAGCAAGGCACGCGACATCAACGCCTGCATGCGCATGCTGCGCGACGAGTACCACAGCCAGGTGCCGGATGACTTTAACGCACTTTTGAAGCTCCCGGGCGTGGGACGGAAAAGTGCGAACCTGATTATGGGCGATGTATTCAAAAAGCCTGCGATTGTGACGGATACGCACTGCATCCGGCTGTGCAACCGCATCGGGCTCGTGCATGACTGCAAGGATCCGAAGAAGGTGGAGATGGCACTCTGGAAAATTGTGCCGCCGGAAGAAGGAAGCTCGCTCTGCCACCGGTTTGTGGAGCACGGACGCGAGGTCTGTACTGCGCGGACGACACCGCACTGTGAACGGTGTGTGCTCGCGGATATCTGTGAGAAGAACGGCGTAGAAAAATAGCATTTTTCTATGCGTTTCCATGCGAAAAAGGCTTTTGCATACCGGACAGATTTTTCTGATTCTGTCCCGGCTGCAAAAGCCTTTTTGTTTCTATTTTTTATACGACCGAAAGAAGTCCGTCAGCGCTTTCAGCGTTTTCCCGAGCACCTGCACTTCCTCTTCTCCGAGTTCCGCCATCACGGCATCCGTCATCTGCTCGTGGAATTTTGCGTGATGATGGAATGCCTGCCGTCCCTTTCCGGTCAGGTGGATGTAGACGATCCGGCGGTCCTTCTCGCTGCGCTCCCGCTCGGTGTAGCCTTTTTTCACCAGACTGTTCATCGACGTTGTCAGCGATCCGACCGTGATGTCGAGCTTTGCCGCGATCGATGACATATTGCCGCCCTCCAGGCCGACGGCTTCTATGATGTGCATATCGTTGTTCGTCAGATCCTTGAAATCCTCGGTGATGATCGCCTCTTCTTCCAGTTTTTGTATCTCGTGAAACAGATGGACCAGTGTCTCATTGATGATTTCTCTGTTATCCACTCCTCTTCCCCTTTCCGTCTGTTCTGTCCCTTCTGAACAGGGTTCCGCTCTTTCTGTCTGTATTGTATCAAAAAAGTTCCGGACAAACAATACCAAAAACTGCCTGGGAAACGGCGGATCGCTCCGTGCCGTTTCCCAGGCAGTTCTGTTATGTTTGATTCAATTACATCTGCCCTTTTTTCTTTAACCGTGCAAAGCAGATCATGAAAAAGCAGATGCCGTATACGGTTGTGATCGGGGTGGATATGCCGACGAAGGTCAGGTTCGTATTCGGCAGGTGTGAGAAGAACAGCGCCAGCGGAATACGGATCAGGCAGGCGGAGGTGATTCCCTGGATCATAACCGGGATGCTGATGCCGCGGCCGTTGAAGTATCCGATGCTGCTGAACAGCACACAGGTCAGAATACATTCCGGTGCGAAACCGCGCAGGTAAGCGGCGCTCTGCTCAATAACGGCCGGATCGCTCGTGAAGATTCTGGAGATGACACTTCCACCGAAGAAACCGATGCAGAAAATCACAACTCCAAGAGAGCAGCCCGTTGCGATTGCGGTGAGGAAGCCCTTCCACGCGCGGTCTTTCTTTCCGGCTCCGGTGTTCTGTGCCACGAATGCTGACACAGACTGCATCACAGAGGACGGGATCAGCATGATGAATGAGGTCAGCTTCTGCGCCACACCGTATCCGGCGGACGGCATAAGGCCCATGCCGTTGATGATCGAGTTGATCACAAGGAAGGAAATCTGTACGGTCGTCTCCTGCAGCGCGATCGGCACACCGACGTTCAGGACTTTCTTCAGCTCGTCATGGTCGATGCGGCAGTCTTCTTTTTTGAATTCAATCGGCAGATTGCCTTTTTTCAACACACCCATGGAGGCGATGACAGAAATCAGCTGCGCCAGAACCGTCGCAAGCGCTGCTCCCGCAACGTCCAGTTTCAGCACACCGACGAAGAACAGATCTCCAGCAATATTGGCTGCGCAGGCGATGCCGACGAATAAAAGCGGCAGATTTGCATTACCGATTCCGCGAAGCACGCTGCTGATGACGTTGTACGCGATGATGATCAGAATACCGCCGGAACAGATCCGCAGGTAGAGGACGGTTTTGTCAAAAGACTCCGCCGGGACCTGTAAAATATTGGCGATCGGGCCTGCGAACAGCTCCAGAATCACCGTCATGACGACACCGATGATGGCGAACAGAACAATCGAGGTTCCCACGGTTTTGCCGGCCTTATCCGGCTTGCCCTCGCCGATGTGCTGGCCGATCATAACGGTCGAACCCATCGCAAGGCTGGTGATGATAAGTGTTACCATCTGCATGAAGTTGCTTCCGGTTCCGACAGCGGAAATACTCGACGCATCGCCGAACCAGCCGACCACGAGAAGGTCGACCGCACCGTAAGCCGCCTGCAGAATCAGCGCGCCGAGCACCGGCAGCGCAAAACGGATCAGGGACTGGAAAATCGGTCCCTCTACAAACGATACTTCTTTCTTATTTTCTTTTGCCATTGCTTTTCACTCCTTTTATTCCCGGCATCGTTTCCTGCATCCGTGTGATTGCATGCACAAATTCGTCCACCACCGCGTCGTCCAGATCTGGCAGGCGGGATGCCCATTCCCCGTGAAAGTGCGTCACGCGGAGTTCCACAAACTCTTTTCCCTCTTCGGTCAGTGTCAGGTTGATCACGCGCTTATCTTTTTCATCCGCCTGTTTCACGAGAAGATTTCTCTCCTCCAGTTCCTGCACCAGCTTGGTGATGCTCGGCAGCGTTGTGTTCATATAGCTGCTGATGTCGCTGACGCGGCAGAAGCCCTGCTTTTTCTGAATCTCATTCACCGCATCCAGCACATGCACCTGCCGCGGCTTCATACCGTCCGGCAGGTCCGGGAGCTTCTCGATCAGACGCTTTGCATCAAAACACGCATCCAGGAACTGCTTTAATTTTTCCTGTGTCATGGAAAATGGTCCTTTCTTCTTGAAATTTAGTTATCTTTAGTAATTATCTTTGATAAGTATAGCAGGAAATGAAAAAATGTCAAGAGGGAACTGATGATAAAAAAGAGCTGATTGAAAGTTCTGGCAATGCCAGATTCTTTCATCAGCTCTTTTCCATATCCATTTGTCACTTTCAATGAGTTGCATTTCGGTGCCCCCCGCCGGATTTTATGCTTCTGATCGTCTTTTCCAGTACCTTCATCTCAATCGGTTTTGAAACATGGGCATTCATACCGGCTGCCAGAGAATGCTGAATATCCTCAGAAAACGCATTGGCGGTCATAGCAATGATTGGAATTGTCTTTGCCAGTTCATGGGAGCTTCTTCGGATTGCTTTTGTTGCCTCATAACCATTCATAACCGGCATCTGCACATCCATCAGGATCATGTCATAATCCCCCGGAGCAGACTGCTCAAATGCCTCTAAGACCCTTTTACCATTTTCACAGATTGTACACTCTGCACCCTCAATCTTTAACAATTCCATCAGGATTTCTGCATTCAGCTCATTGTCCTCTGCACACAGAAACCTCATTCCTTTCAGGACATTGCCAGCCGGTTCATCCTTTTCTGCCTGTTCTGCTGAAGAAACAAATCTATCTTCTGCTATTCTCAGATCTATAAGAACCTCAAAACAGCTTCCCTGGCCCAGTTCACTCTCCACATCAATGGTGCCTCCCATTGCTTCAACCAGATTTTTGGTAATAGCCATTCCAAGACCAGTTCCCTGTATCTTATTCGTCATAGAACTTTCAGCACGAGTAAAAGCATCAAAAATTGTATCTTTGAAATCTGCCGACATTCCCATGCCATTATCGCTGACTAAGAAACGGTACTTTGCGTAGACAGATGACTTTGTCTCACATTCTTCTACCAGAAACTGAATTTTTCCACCTTCCTGCGTGTACTTCACTGCATTAGAAACCAAGTTGCTGAAAATCTGCATCAGATGAACCTGGTCTCCGTTCACCCACTCGTGCCGGATGTTTTCTTTTATGATTGTAAGAGTCTGATTTTTTTCGTCTATCTGTGAATGGAATATGGTATTGAGTTCTGTAATAAAATCCAAGATGGAAAAATCGGTATACTTAAAAACTGTTTTTCCTGCCTCAATTTTGCTCATATCCAGAACATCATTAATGATTCCTAACAGATGCTGTGATGAAATGTCTATTTTATCTGCATACTCTATTACTTTCGCTTTATTACCGGCATCATGTCTGATCAATGATGTCATGCCGATAATTGCATTCATTGGTGTACGAATATCATGTGACATATTGGACAGGAAATCTGTTTTCGCCTTATTTGCATTTTCAGCGGTCTGCAAGGCTTCCGTTGTAATGTCCTTTGCTTTTTTCAGTTTTTTATTGGACTCCTCCATTTCCTTCATTGCCAGCGTCTGAATCTCATTATTTCTTTTTTCGTATTCAGCTTTTTGCTCAGCAAGACTGCGTCTGGAAATACTGTAGAATAATCCGGCAAAAAGCAAAAGTATAAAACCTGCCATGAGTATTGTTTCAAACACTATTGTTTTCTGATAATCTCTCAGTACATTATCTACAACACTCTTTTCTACAATACAGATCAGCATGGTGTTATTATTTTCTATCGGACAGTATCCCAGATAGTAAGGTTTGTCACTTCCCAGAAGTTCTACCCCCTGTTCTCTGCCATCCAGCTTTTTTTGAAGAGAATCAGCCTCTTCCTCAGTGATAGCCTGATCTCCTTTTAAATGCTTTAACAAGAAATAGTTCCTGAAAAATTTATCTTCTTTCTGATTTGTATAAGTAATATTTCCGTCGTTATCCAGCATAAACAGATACGCATTCCCGTTATAGCTTTTCACACTTAACATGGAATCTAATTTTGAATGATCATACAAGGTTCCAATTGCCGTATAAGTTTCCCCATTAATCGTATATTCCTGACATGGAATTGCAACCAGATAACCATCTTTTTTCTTCTGGTTGTAATCAAGAGAAACCAATTTTCCAATATTATATCCGTTCCTCAAATCCAACAAAAGTTTACTTGGCATGTCAACCCGAAGTTTTGTTCCATCAGTGGTTATTGCCTTTCCATTTTCCTGGAGAAATATAAGTGTACTTTCAGATTCTTTCTGCCATGCCTCAAAGAACTTCTTGTTTCTATCCAGTTCAATAGATCTCACTCCCTCTTGAGTAAGAAAATCCTCAAGCATATGCAGCCGACTGTAGTATCCATTCACCTGCAGATCATAGGTCTGCTGTATCTGTTCAACAACTGCTCCCATACTGCTTTTCCCGTTTTCTGCGATATAGCTGTTCATCCTGTTCAAAAGGAACTTTACAAAAATTAAGTTTAAAAAGATAAGAATTAAAAAGAACAATGGTACTATCATCTTTTTTCTTTTTGTTTTCGCCTGTTCTGTTCCCACTTTTATTTTTCAACCTCTATATAATCTTCCGGTGCTGACGGCTGCTGTCCGTTTTCTATTGCTGCAGTCCATGCACTTGATAATGTTGTGTCCTTAATCTGCTCGATCTCACATCCCGGATTTATTTTTTTCAAAACAGACATTGTGGTGTCTGTAAGAAGAATAGAGTACTCCTTTTCTTTGTCGATTTCTTTCTTATTTACTTCTATGTCCTTTAATGAGAATCCGTTTTCCTCCTGCCTGACGATTAATTTCATACCGGATGCAATTGGTAATTCATATTTATTGGTTATATGGAATTTCTCATCAGAATCAGCAAGATATTTCTCCGCAAGTTCATAAATCTCTTTGCCATTGATTTTTGCCAGGTATAATGGTGTATCTAAACTCTTTGCTGTCATCAGACCAACCCGGCTGCAGGTACACTCCCCTTTGTAAATGGAGGAAGTAAAATAATAATATGGTGCCAAAGCCAGCTGAGCATCATTTTCTTCTCTAATCGTAGTTAAAATAGAAGATGCCGCATCACGACCGTTTTTATCATTTAGCGAAATGGAATATTCATTTTCAAAATTAACTGTGGTTTCTTCTTTTGAATCCTTACTGTTCATTGTGCTGCGAAAAGCATCATAAGCCTGTGTTTCATCCATTTCCCCTGACAATAATCCGTGAACAGCCTCAAGACTGGCATCAAATGATTTTTGAGCAGAATATCGGATATAAACAGAATTATTATTAATTTCATCTTCCAGTCCAAGTACATCTTCCATCATGTTTGGAACATCTACATTTAATGAAATTACACCCTTTCCATCTGCGATCAATGTTTGTCCTTCTTTTGAAATCATACACTCCAGGACATCGAATGCCAGGTCCAGTTTTTCCTGATCTTTTTCCAGTTCTTTGTTAAATGCAATATTCAGAGAAGGGGTCATATTTATAAAAGCTTCATCCGAAATCTGTGAAAAAAACGGTATACGAGTTAATTCTGCATCCATCTGTTCCTGAAATTCCTGCATAAGTGCCGGATAACCATGAAACATTGCTGCTTTTCCCTCAAGGAACATCTGCGTTGCAGTATTAACATCGACGCTGATATCATCACTTGTAAAATGTGAGTCCTTTAAAAATGTATTGGTTTCTGAAAAAATACGTTTCCATAATGCATCATCAAACGCGATATCCCCTGATGCACTTTCAGCTGAGCTTCTCCATTCAATTCCATCCAGACTCATGAATTCCCCAATTGCACCTGTCTGAATCACCTCATGAGCAGACCAGTCTTCTGCAAGATCCAGGGAATACGGTTTTATACCATTATCATAAAATTGCTGGCATGCCTGTGCATATTCCTTATAGTTTTTCGGTATCTTGATTCCATACTGTTCAAACAATGTCTTGTTGGCAATAATCGTCTGCGGTATACCGCAGATAGGAAGCCACTGGATCTCATCTTTTGAATTTTTGTAATATTGCAATGCATAAGAGTAATACCTGGAAACCACATCATAAGAAGCAAAATCCATTAGATATGGCTCCAGATCCTGTGCATCTTTTCCAGAAAATCGACGTACGGTTATGATATCCGGCAGTTCACCATGTTCCTCAAAATAGCTATATAAATCGGTATCATTGTTACCGGTAATAAACTCAATATCCTGATCTGGAAACTGCTCATGGATATAGGGTACAATATTTTTCATTAAACGATTTTCCCACAGATACACGGTAAGGTGATCGTCATTTTTAGATACTGCTTTTTGAGATTGTCCACAGCCAGACAAAACAGTAATTGCTAAAAGCGCACCTGACAGTAATGCTATCAGACATTGTTTTGCCTTTTTCATCCTCGTATTTTCCTCATTCTTTCCTGATAAAATCATTAATTCAATAATTGGGAAACAATTACAGCCAGTTTTCCAGAACATCATTCAGCTTATTCATATCCAGCGGTTTCGCGATATGTCCATTCATGCCTGTATTTTTTGCCAGCTGTACATCTTCTGCAAAAGCATTTGCTGTCATGGCAACAATCGGTAGTTTTCCCTGTTCACCCGGAAGGCTCCTGATTGCTGCGGTTGCCTCATAACCATTCATGACAGGCATTTGGATATCCATAAAAATAAGGTCATACAAGCCTTTCGGAGAAGCTTCTACTTTTTCAACTGCAATTTTTCCATTTTCTGCCGTTTCCACTTCCGCCCCGGTCATCTGCAGAATTTCAACAGCAATTTCTCTGTTTAACTCATTATCCTCGACCAGCAGAATTCTTTTTCCTGTGTAATCTGCTTCAGACAGCTCATCCAGATAATTTCTTGCTGTTTTTTCTTTTCTGCCAGAAGTAAACTGCCGCAATGTAGCCGTCAAACGGGAACGGAACAGCGGTTTTGCAATAAAAGCATCTACGCCTGCAGCCTTTGCTTCTTCTTCGATCTCACTGAATTCATAAGATGTCAGTACAATAATGGTAATCTCTTTCCCTATCCGTTTCCGGATCTGTCTGGCTGTTTCAATTCCGTCCATATCCGGCATTTTCCAATCTAAAATAACAGCAAAGTAATCATTTTTTAGCTCATGATGTGCATAACAGCGCTCAACGGCTTCTCTGCCGGAGAGAACCCATTCGCCTGTAATTCCAATCTCCTTCAATGTGGCAACTGTACTTTCACAACATGTCTTATCATCATCCACAACCAGAACAGGTAGATTCATCAGATTTCTGTCCTGTTCTTTTTCTTTTTCCTGAAGTTCCAGATAAATTGTTACTGTAATTTTAGTTCCCTTATGTAAGGTGCTTTCCACTTTAATATTACCATTCATCAGGTTCACAATATTTCTGCTGATTGCCATTCCCAGACCTGTTCCCTGGACTCTGGTTGTCCGATGGTCATCTGCGCGGCTGAAAGGATCAAACATGATTTTCTGGAATTCCGGTGACATACCGATCCCATTATCCTCAATCGTAAATTCATAGCATCCAAGTTCCGAAAATCCATTTGGCTTTTCCTCTATGGAAAAAGTAATATTCCCGCCATCCGGTGTATACTTGACCGCATTACTCATCAGATTCACAAATACCTGCTGGATTCTCAGGCTGTCACCACAGACACTCTCATGTTCAATGTGATTAATGTGTATATCTAAATTGTGTTTATGTTCATCAATCACCGGTTTTGTGAGTGTTATAAGATTATCCACCAGATCTGGCAGATTGAAATCCTCCTGTGCCAGCGTCATTTTTCCACTTTCAATACGTGCCATATCCAGCACTTCATTAATCAGCCCTAGCAAATGACGGCTTGATTTTGTAATTTTGCTGAGACATTCAATGACTCTGTCCTGGCTCTCAATATTTGCTCCTGCAATTGCTGTCAGGCCGACAATGGCATTCATCGGTGTCCGGATATCGTGGGACATATTGGAAAGGAATTCTGTTTTCGCACGGTTTGCATTTTCTGCAGACCGGTAAGCCTCTTTCAGTGCCTGACGGGATTCAATCTCTGCTTTCTTCTCCT
>OLQP01000148.1_pt1 | contig 69155 bp, 58 predicted proteins | sample 1643181 | NCBI WGS metagenome assembly OLQP01 (sample SAMEA3136710, study PRJEB25190) | human gut metagenome | biome: human gut; feature: human-associated habitat; material: faeces | place: Austria | collected 2013 | reverse complement strand
CCACAAATTGTGACGCACATCTTGCAGAAAGCCTTTTTCAAACACGCTCTAGTACTCCATTTTTACTCCATTTTCGTAATAAATAGCTTGAAATTATAATAATTTACGTGGAATACACCACTCTCTCAACCCCTGGAAATACTGGAAAAATCAGGTGTTCCGTAGAGGTCGTATGGGGTGCTCTGATATACGTAATAATTACATTTATTTGCACCCCATCTGGTTACAATAAATCCAGTAAAATCAAGGGATTCCAAGGCTCTACGCCATATCATTTTTCTGCACTACCCCATTTTTACCCCACGGTATCATCCACAAAATTTAATAACTTTTTCATTACTAGCTAAATTTATCTCAGCTGCCGGATCAGGGAGATCAATTGAATCTTCAAGAAGTTGCATATCATTCACTTTTTTATGCTCCATAACCGCAGTATATAAATCCATTGTCATCTGAAGAGAAGCATGGCCAAGATACGCTTGCACTGTTTTTGGTACAATTCCAGCTTCAAAACATCTAGTAGCAAATGTATGTCTGAAGCAGTGTCCTGAAAAAGTTTCCATCAAATCCAACGGATCCCTCATCAGATTCACTTCCTGCACGATTCTTTCAATTGCATCGCAATATAATTGTGCATTTAATGGAGTCCCAAGCTTCGTAGTAAACAGGAAATCAGGAAATTCCAAATTCTTCCTACACGTTTTCGCCATTACAATTTTATGCTGAATAATCTGTTTTTCTAGTGCTTTACGGCAATATGAATTAATCGGAACTGTTCTTATGCTTGTTTCTGTCTTTGGGGGACCAAGATGAAATGTCTTACACTCATCACCCTCCAGTTTCTGATACAACAGCGTACGATTCACATGAATAACATTATTTTTCCAATCAATATCCTCTTCCGTAAGCGCATACAATTCTCCCGGACGTAAACCAGTATTTACAGCAACAACAAACATATTATTATAGAATGTACCGGCGGCACATTCAAAAAAGTCTGTCTGATCCTCTTTGCTGAGTGCCTTAATCTCATTCTGCGGCTTATTCTTTGGCAATCTTACACCTTTTGCTGGATTGCGGATAAGGAACTGATCTTCCATTGCTCTATTAAGCATATCAATAAGAAGAACCTTCACTTTGTTCAGAGACTCATACTGATATCCTTTTTTTGACATATTATTCACTAAATCTGTAATCATCAATTTGGTGATATTTACTAAACGAGTTTTTCCAAAAACTGGTGAAATCAACCTTCTATACATTGAATTGTATGTAGTTTTTGTACTGAGCCTGACAACAGGCTCTTTATAAACCCGCATCCATTTTTCGTACCACTCATCCAATGTTATTTTTTCATCAACAATATTTGACAGCTTTTGTTCGTTTAGTTCCGCCTCTGCCAGCTTCGCTTTTACTTCTTTCACCGTTGTACCATAGACGGATCTTCTGGCGCCAAAACGGTCTACATACCTTCCATGATACACCCCGTTTTTTCTTTGTGTAATGCCTTTTCCCAATTCCTTTCCTTTTAAATTTTTTCCCATTCTTTCACCTCTTTTTAACTAGAGGTGCGTAAATGTTATTTTTTATAGCACTAATCTTATCACACACCTCCGTTTCCTGCAATCATAAATAAACAGTTTCATCTAAATATGATTCCAGTCTGTTTTTTTTGATAAGCGCTTTCTTACCATTGAAAAGCACAAAATTGCAGCAAGGTTCTTTTATCATATCGCGCAGTTTGTTTTTACCAATGTTGAAATATTCAGCAGCCTCATCAATCGTCAGCAAATATTTCTCAGACATAATAATCACCTCCCAAATCAAAAAAAGCACCCAAAAATCAACGTTTTCGTGATTTTTGGGTGCAATTGCACACACTACCGTTATTTCCATTCATCCCGAACCTAACCGAGATAAGAGTTTATGCAGCATCTACTGCCAAATACCATTTTTATAATATCATCCATGAAACTATGTGTCAATTTCATCACAGTTTCAAATATGTAGCATTAAAGTTTTATTATTATCGCTTAATTATCATAAAAAGTTATAAACTCAACATTTACGCTACCTCCAGCGTATTTATTGAAACCTCATATACAATTCGCTTCTGAGTTTCATTTTCCTCGATCCGTTTTTTGTACTCCCGGCTTTGGATTCTGCCCCAGACCATCACACGGGTTCCCACTTTAAGATCAGCCGCATAGCGGGCGGTACTCCCCCAACAAATGCAGGGTATGTAATCTGATTTTCCAAAAGACCGGTTCACAGCCAGAAGCAGATCCGTAATTTCTTTTTTCAGAGGGGTTTTTCGGTAAACTGTAGGTTTACAGATTGTACCTTCCAGAAGAATTCGATTTGTGTAATCCGTCTTAGAGTCATTTACCTCTACAAATTTCACTTCCCTGGCAAATACATAAAGCTCTAATCGAGTATGGTTTTCTTCACGTAGATTATGTGAATGAAATTCCCCATAAATTTCCGCAAATTCACCAACGCGGCTCTTCGTAATATCTGCAATTTGTTCCGATATCAGCACCGGAATTGTATCTACAGAATCGCTGAGGCGCTTAACCTGAAGCTCCGTCTTATAAAAGCATTCTCCACAAATCTTATGACTAAATGTAAAATCCATTACAATCTTACCAGTGATAACAACCTGGTTATCATCAAACATTATATAGGCCATAGTATCTTTATCCTTTCTCTCTTTTGTTTACCATTTTATGCGGCGTTCTCCATCAAATCCTCTTCCAGAATATCCGCAAGCAGCTTTCCAGTGAATCCAAATCCATTCACTTTTACTTTCTTTTTCCGCAAATCTTTGATTTCTTTTTTCCGAAGATCCCGGCTCTTTAGTGAAAGGATCTTATCTTCCTTGTTGAGCTTACGCACAAGCTGCTCCTGCCATTTTACCAAAAATTTTTTTGCTTCCTCAATGTCAGGATTTTGACGGTCAAAATAAGTCCGCTTCTGGCGTACTGTTCCATCAGGTTCCACCTCCAATGTATAATAGGGTTTCTCTGGAGTATCTGTTTTTCGTAGAAACAAAAGATAGGATTCCTGTTTTGCCATACGGTCAAAATAAGTTTCCTTTCCAGTAATGCAATGCTTTAGTTCATTTCCCTCTACAAAAATATTCCTGACGCTTCGCGGTGCTACAATCTGATATTTTTGATTTTTATATTCATATTTTTTCAGACTTTCGCAAACCGCTTCTATTGTAGGAAACTTTTCCACGATCTCATCTGCTTTCAAATCCATTTCTTTATCTTTCAGCATTTGGATCACTTCATTATGCCGCAGTTCCAGCTTTCGTACCCGATATACAATGGAATCTTTTACATTCAGGCCTAGTTTTTCAGCCATATCAAGATAATCCTTCCAGGTACCCACAAGATCTTTCGGTTTCTTTTCACTTTCTTCTGCCTGTTTTTCTAAATAATTCTTTATCTGTTCCGGGCTCATTCGATCTAGTATAAATGATAGTTCTGTCGGGTTAATCTTACATTTTGAGAACCAGGCAATCACGTCATCTTTGATCACCTTTCCCAATCCTTTTTCAAAAATCAACCATTCAAGAAATATGCGTCCACCCTTGTTATTCCGAAGTCTGTTTAGCCGGAATTTATCAATCCCCAGTGCATGTCCTAAAGAGTCTGCTTCTTGGAAATAGATAGATGTTCCAGTACTCAAAATGTCATCCACTAACTGATCCAGTCCGGCTTTTGCCAATTGTTCAAAATAGGGATACCAGCTTAACCGATCTAAATAATAGATTGGCTCTATCTTTTCACTTTTTCTAATTAATTCATAAAATCCACTTCTTCTAAATTGCTTATTTTGAATTCCATGAAGGGATTTTTTATAGATACGTCCTGGATAACGCGGTTCATAGCCCCAATAATACGGACGGTTCGGATAGAGTTCTCCCTGAATCCACCTATGTTCATCTGTTCCACGGTAGTATCCATAATAAAACTCTTTTTTATTAAGATCTGTATCATAGACAAATCTGCGTTGTTCCCACCAATTATATATTGGTTTCGTATATGCCAGCATATCATATTTCACACTAGCTCTGAATTCACGAACGACAAAATTCTGTCCGCACGTTTGTAACAGATATGCCGTTTCCTCACGCGAACTTACCATACGCTGTTTTCCGATTGCCTTATACTGGATCTTATGCCCGCAATTAGGGCATTTTCCTGTTTTGTTATGTTTTACAGCTTTTACAGGCACATTCTTTTCGCACCAGGTACAATAACCTGTCATACTTTCTTTCCGGGAGTATTTATAGAAAATATAATTCTGTGTAATCCCTACTTTTTTCATCCACCGATCCCAGTCTTTCGGTGTATTCTTCACACAATTCATCACCTGATCCCAGGTCTGTGTACGCAATCGGTTTTTCTGTATTCTTTTTCTTCTGCGTACTCCTTCTTCAAATTGTAAAATAGCATAATACACATTATCTTTTTTGTACTCCTCGCCCAGAATTTCCCATATCTGATCCAGACTGTTTGCAGCACACCATGCATGACTATATTTTATGCCGCTTGGCCATTCAATTTTATCCAACATTTTATTCGTCCAGCCTTTTAACCGGTAATCATACCCTATGAAGCAATCTTTTGCCTTATCAATGAACAGGGTATATAAAGGCCTTCTTCCTCCTGCGGTCAAAATATCTGTAATAAAAAAACCTATTTTTAAAATATTTTCGTCCATTTCCGCCTGAATGAACAAACCAATTGGATATTTCATTCTCTCATAAGCCATATTTCCGATAACTGGTATATCACTTTCTGCCGCCAAAACCATCTCCTTTGATGGTTCCAATACCTTCATTTTTTTAAGCTTTCGTTTTTCCATTTCATTCATCCCTTCTGAAGTTATTTTATAAATCTAAGGTTAACTGCTCAGCCTCATCCTTATGCTCATTTGCCGTAACCCACTCCTGTTGCAACGCTTCAATCTGTTCAGCAGACAGTCTCTTCTTCATAAATCTTTGTTCCGTATCGTTCAGAGACTCCCAGCCCTTTTTCACAAGCTTTCTTTTTACCTGCTCCAGGCGTTTCTCTTTTCGTTCCTGTTTCCACTTCTTCTTCGCTTTCACAGAATCTGCTTCATATCCAACATTTATTCCAGCTTTCTCATCCTCAAGATCCTGTGCCTTATCGCGCGTCAATCGTGCAGCAACTCTAATGTTCAAAATTTCCACCTTCAAATCCGGATCATACAACGCCTGCATAGAATAGCCATTGAACCATTCTTTTCTAAAAATATCCTCCCGGTTTCTTTTTGCAATTTCCTCACAGATATCGACCGGAACCTTGCCCTGCAGAAATTTCTTTCCCCTTGTGATCGTCACTACAGGTTCACCAGCAAAAAAGGTATCGTCTTTTCGGATTGTAGATACCTTTACATCATAGTAGATATTCCCTGTCTTTTCGGAAAGAGGTCTGCCCCGCAGCGTACAGTAATCTCCTGGACCGCATCTGCACTTCATCGGATCATACTGCAGGCTCCATTTCTGCTTGTCGTAGTTATAGAACATGTGCAGCTTACAAATTCGGTTTTTATGCTGTTCCTTAAATTTTTGAAACAATTCTTCTTTTTTCCTGTCTGCCTGTTCTTTCAGATATTCCACGCTTTTTTTATACTGGTAATCCGATACCATATGGCAGACGCAAAATTCATCTTCCTTTAATAATGGATGATTCCGTTCACAATCTTTCTTATGCCATGGGCATCGGAATGCCACATTATCGTTTTCAAAGCAAAATGTCTCATTCATATACTCCAAGCGGTCTATACAATTTTCCCATTTCACATACAGCCCACAGCCGGACATAAAAGTTTTCTCTTCCAGATACTCGTCGGTATAAACAAATCCACCATCCGAATTTTCAAGGGGGGATTTTCCCATCTTTCCGATTCCAATTCGAACATAGTCGGGATGGTTTTCTGTCGTATATCCTTGAAGAAGCAGCTCCTGCGTCAATAAATTGTATTTGTATTCCTCGGACATTTTCATCTCCTCTTAACGACAGATACGGCAGGAAATTCCTGCCGTATCCCGTTCCTTGTCATTTAATTTTCCTCATCCATACGGATTGTTGTAACTAACATTTTCATACTGCCTCGAAGCATAATAAATTTATCCTCTTCCTTGCAGTAATAATAGACCTTATCCGTTAAAAACTCCTTTTGGAATGTCATTCTTGCATTAGAAGTTCTTAGTAAATTCTCAAGTTCTTCCAGGCTGCAAAGTTTTGAACTGTATATCAGGGCTTCATGGACACTGCTAAATACCACATAAAAACCCCCGTCCATGAATTCCACCAGTTTCTTTATCACGCCTGGATACAGAACTGCCACAGCACCATTTGAGAGTCCTTTTACGCTAAGACAGATTCCCTCCTTCTTTTTCTTATCCGAAATAAAATAAGGATCCATATTCAGGAAGTCCTCACCAGCATAACCCGGAGTGTACATCATTTTTTTGAAATCATAGATTCTTGGAGGCAATATACGATAACTGTTTAAAAGAGCCTCGTGTAAAACATCGTCTTTTTCCAGGCCCCATGCTTCCAAATATTCCGATCTGACTTTCAAATATGTAATCCCATTCTTCAAGGTTCCTGCATGCACATATAACGTGATTGCAATGTCTCCCATTGTTTTATATACGGCATTTTTCAGTTCATGTCTGTGCTGATCCAGGTTCAAAAGCCCCAGAAAAAGATGTTCCTTGACTTTTTCATAATCATTCAGATATCTGGTATTTTCCATATTTCCTACTCTATCCAGATCACACTTCACCCTTGCTTCTATGTTTTCCATGGAAGTCCCCTCTACATAATCCTGATAAAGTTCTTCCACAAAAATCCCGCAGATGTCTTTTCCAGAATCAGTTTCAGCGCAGACTACAAATAACCGATCCCCATTTGCGGTTATTCCGGTTTTCTCTTTTTTCTTAAAGAAAACATAGTCCTCTGGGAGATGAGTAGCTTTTATGATCCAGTTTCGTAATTCCTGCACAAACTGTTCGTATGTTAAATTTACGTGCATACTAAGTTTTCCTTTCTTATAATTCTTCAAATGTTTCCGAACATTCTCATACCGGAACAAGTTCAACACGGCCGACAGGTAAGGTTACCCTTGATACCACCTTATCCCATTTTGCAATTTTCCTGGTGCATCTGTCATAGTAATATATTTCATCTGCCAGAAAATCTTCGTCTGGGGTAGCATCTTCAATTGTCTCTTTCAGGATTCTTTCCAAGCCTTCTGGATAACACTTGCTCTTCGGATGAATCATCGCTTCGTGAATGCTTGTAAATACAATATAAAAATCATCATCCAAAATTTCTGAAAGTTTTTGTGCCACTCCAGGCAAGAAAACAGCCACAGCTCCATTTGTACGCTTATCCGTTGATAAACAATAGCCTACGCGTTCGCCACACAACCTCATTCCATAATTATCGTAGCCATAGGCCATAAAGTCCTCTCCATCATAATCAGGATTTAAAACTAAACGTTCCCACTGATAAATCCTTGGTGGTGTAAGAAGATAGGTATTTAAGAGTGCATTTTCATAGACCTCATTCTCATCCAGCCCCCATTCTACCAGGCTATCTTTGCGGATTTTCATGCTCGAAATACGGCCATTACACTGACCCACTTTCATATACAGAACACAGGCTATGCCGTCCACCTCTTTATACACCGCATTTTCCAATGCCTTTTCATGTTTTTTCTTATTCAAAAGACGGATAAAAAGATCCTCCTTCACTTTTGAATAATTATTTACATTCTTTGTTTTTTCGAAGAATCCTGCTTTACTTAGTTTTTTAATTTCTTCTGTAACAGTATCTCCAATTTTATCTATCGAAACACCATCCAGATAATCCTCATATAATTCTTCTGTATGAATTCCACATACTTCTTTCCCTTCTGAACTTACACGACATTCCACAAATAAACGGTCTCCATTCGGAGTCATTCCCTCTTCATCTTTTGCTTCAAAGTAAATCTGTTTTTCTTGCAGATTTAAAGCATCTAACAGATACCCTCTTAAGTTTTCAATAAACTTCTCATAACTTAAAATTTCACTCATAGTATTTTCATTTCCTTTCATTAGGATTCATACACATAATGCTTACTTAACTATTGTGCAGCCCTACCTGCTTTTCCAATAATCAGTGCTCTTCCGCTAAATTAACCGTAGTAAAGCTAACCTTTACTTTTTCCATATATACAGAAATCTTATCTTCGATTCTGCTATAGTAGTAGAGTTCTTCTGACAATAAATCGTCTTCATACACCATACCATTTCCATACTCGATTACCATTTCATTGAGTTCAGCCTTAATATTTTCTAAATTACTCTCATTTACACTGTAAATTACCCCTTCGTTCCTGCTTGTAAATACAATATACAAATCACTTGCCATAAGCTGTGCCAGTCTTTGAAGAACGCCAGGATAAAATACAGAAACAGCTCCATATTCTTCAGCATTTGTAGAAAGCTGAATTCCCCTAACTCTGTCACTTTTCGATAAGCAGGATGCTCCATTCTCCATAAAGGGTTCTCCCCATTCGTTCCCATGATTTGTATAAAGGAGAGGGGGTGCCATCTGGTAGGTATTTTTAAATGCCTCTTCCATAACAGCCTCTTTTGTCATTTCCCATTGTTCCAAATGCTTATTTTTTATCTTTATGCCTGTAAAATACTCGTTCGTGTTACTACGCATCATATACAGGACACAAGCGATATCGCCAACATCCTCATGCACTGCATCTTCCATCTCAAGCGAATGATTTTTCTTGTTAAGAGGTTTTACAAAAAGGTATTTTTTGATTTTTTGATAACTGTCAGGAGTCATCTTGCCCTCTAACATGCCAACCGTTTTTAGTTTCTCAATTTCCTCCTGTACAGAATAAAAAATTGATTCCATTGAACTTCCTTCCATAAAACGCTCATATAAATCTTTCACATCAATACCGCACAGTTGCTTTCCACTTAAATTTTCAAATGTCTCCACAAACAAGCGGTCCTTATTATCTATGGCTTTCTTTTTAAAAAATATTTGCTGTTCCTGTAAGTTCAAAGCATTCAAAAGCTGTTTACTTAATACCTCAACAAATTCCAAATATCCTAACTTCATCGTAATAATCCTTTCTGCGGTTTCTCTATGACCGCTGATCCAGCATCCAATTTTCAATCTGCAATTCCGTACCATTGATCTTCCTTATATCTTGCGCCATCCACACAGATCTGATTTATAATGGTGATCTCATTGCTATCTGGTTCTTCCTGGACAAAAATAAGAAGATCATTTTTCCGCCCTTTTGCTCTGGGGTTTTTTCCACGTACAACTACAAACCCGTTTTCCCCTGTGCCAGTTTCTTTACAAACCAGGCTACACCATGAGCGGTCCGGATGTATTGCCATATACGCTGCCCCTCGTAACAAAAGCGTTGGAAAATCCAATTCCTCTATCAGTTCTATCTTGGTGCATGAGATTTTCGTATCCTGGTCATCTTCATCCAGATCTCCAAATGCTTTCACAATAAAGTAAGTGGATTTTTTCCAATTTGGATAGTGGACCAGACAATCCAGCGGATTTTCCGCACAATGGAATCCATTCTGTCTGCAATTTGCTTCCGTTGTCTCATTGATCCCATATCGCTTAAATTGATAACCCCTGCAACTTAAATTTTTTTCAAACCCTTTGTATGCAATCATATTCAGGCTCCTAAATTAAATAAAGAAAGCTGCTCCGGTTCTTCTTTCTTTTGCGTTGCTGGCTTTGCTGCCACCTTTGCATCTTCCGAAACATCTTTCTTCGTATCTGAATCTTTTGATTTTGCTGACAATGTCCTGATTGATTCCGCTCTTTCCCAGGCTTTCTTTATTGTATCTTTTTCTTCCTGCGCTTTTTTCTCCATGTCTTTACGGTCATCCAACAGGTAATAGTCTATTACCCAGGCAAATACCTCTGTAGAGCCAATCGCTATACCAGCATTTTGCCCCACACCAGTTTTTCCCTCTTTCTTTGCTTTCTCCAGTGCCGTCTCATATGCTTTTTCATGGACATATTCGATACAGTGTCTCAGCGTCTTATGGGGCTGGAGGATCACATCTTTCATAACAGGATCTTTTCTGGCAAGGTCTAAAAGATACGTGCCAAGCACGGTCGCATACCCTGAATCCTGCAAAAGAAGCATTTCTTCTGTCAGTTTTTCGGTTACTGAACCGGATTGCCCCATTAATGGAACTTTCAACAGACAGCAGCTTTTTCCTGCTATAAATGCATCCGTGTCCTCTTTGGATATGAAACATTCTTTTGCAAGGCTTTCAATTGCCGCTACATTTTGACAGGTCCGGTAATGTTCTGCCAGGACATTTACTTCCTCTATGCTTTTCGCCAATTTTTCCAGCATATAAAGCTCCTCCCGTCATTATGCCGCTTTGGATGCATGATTTTCTACATTTCCTCCAGCTGCCGCTCTTTGCACTTCCTGGGATTCCTTATCAAGCTCATTCACCAGATTCAGTATTACCCGGCGTACCCAAAGGTTTCCATTCCACTTCTTTTCAAGGGTCTCCGCACTCTCAACAATGTTTTTCCACACACTATCATCCAATGCACGATGTCTGTATTTCTTGTAAAATGGATAAATCTCATACATGGCCTTTTTAACATCCACATAAATAACAGAATCCACATTAGACAACAATCCCATCAGGACCGGATGCCTGTCATATTTTTGGATCAGCTCATGGATTCCAACAGGTCTTTCTCCTGTGTACAAGCCTAAAAAGTCATTAAATATCGTTCCAACTGTATTTATATTTCTATGTTCCATTCATGTCCTCCTCTGCTCTTTTGATTCTCGCCGTTACGGTTTCCGGTAAGCATTCAAACGCTTCTGCAATTGCATTTTTACTGTATCCTTCCAGAAACAGCTTTTTCATCATTTTTTCCTGCTCTTTTTTCTTCAGCTTTTTCAGGGAGGAATCCCTGATCTTATGCTTCAGAATTTTTTTACTTAACGGATGATCCGGTCCATATTGATAGATTTTCCAGGCCTCCGCTGCATTTAGTCCGCAGACAATTGCCAGAACCAGGCAATAATAGCCTGCATACTCTTCATTTCTTATGCCCTCACCTTCTTTATAGTTCTAACATTTTTCGGTTCCCGGCATTTTCCATTTATGCATGTCCTCCTTTCTTTTCCTGTTCCATGTTTCTCATCCGACATGCTTCTATTTTTTTCGAATTATCCCTCTTCTCCTTCCTTTTGTATTTGCTCCCTTTGCCTAGATTCTGAATTTTTGACAACAAAAAAAGACACCAAAAATCCATTCCAGGTTTTTGATGTCTTTCTATATTTCTCAGATCTATTGTCTCAAATAATTGCTCCCGGTATTTTGCCAGGACAAAACTTCTTCTGCATAGGGTGCTATGCATAAACGATAATTCGATTATAGAATAGCACAATATATAGTGTGTGTCAACGTTATATTTCCATATATTGTGTGTTGTCCTGTATTCAGTCAATCTATTAGGAACAGCGTCTCTCCATAAACCACTTATCAAATTCATAATATAAGTGGCTCTCTTTCCCATTCACCATTACCGTATAACGGATCCCGGTTCCGCCTGCTTTTCGGCTTGCACAACGTTCCCTTGCAAGGACACGGTCCACATGATATTTTTCTCCATCTTCCCAGATAAATTCCACCGGGCTCATAGTCCCATCCTTGTCAAAATTCACAAGAACCTCTACATATACTTTTGCATTTTCCATTTACCAACTACCTCCCATTAAAATATCCCACCGGATGAACCGTATGTGAACTCTGCGCATCCAGGCTTGCCAGAGCTTTGTCCTGGTACACAAACGCTTTTTGGATACTGAAATACCCAAACCTTCTGCGTATCTCATCCACGGCCTGATCCATTTTTTCCTGCTTTTCCCGTTGTTCCTCGCTTATAAACAAATCAAGCTGTACTGGTATATCCGCCAGTACCAGTTTTTCCGCGCGGATACCAAGGCTTCTGATCGGATGTTGCCAGTTATAATGTTCTATAAAAAGCGCGTTGGCAGCAGCCATAATTTCATTTGTAATATCCGTAGGGCACTCCAGCTTTTTTTGCCTGGAAAATGAAAACAGCCCGCTGTCCCGGATTGTAATGGACACCACCTTGCATTTAAAACCATGTTTCCTTAGCCTTGCTGCAACACTTTCTGATAACGCCATCAATACAATCTGCACATCCAGGTTGTTTACTAAGTCTCTTGGCGTAGTCGTACTATTGCCAATAGACTTCATAGGCGCCTCATACCCTTGGGACGATACCGGAGAGTCATCCCATCCATTTGCAAAAGAATAAAGAACCAGGCCCATTTTTCCAAATAAACGCTCTAAAAACTCAGGATCCGACAAAGCAAGCTCACCAATTGTTTTAATTCCATAACGATCCAGAGTCTTCCTGGTAGAACGTCCGACATACAAAAGATCCGCAGCCGGAAGTCTCCAGAGCAATTCTTTATAATTTCCCTTTGAAAACGCTGTAATCCCATCAGGCTTTTTATAATCACTTCCCAGCTTTGCGAAGATCTTATTCCAGGAAATACCGATGCTAACTGTAATTCCCAGTTCCTTTTTCACCCGCCAGCTGATTTCCTCTGCTATTTTTCTTCCATCCCCTTTTAAAATCGCACTGTCTGTAACGTCTAACCAGGCTTCATCACATCCATACGGTTCGACCAGATCCGTGTACTCTCCATAGATTTCCCTTAGCATAGAAGAAAACTTCAGATACAGATCCATCCGTGGCGGTACAATAATAAGATCCGGGCATGCCATTTTTGCCTGCCAGAGCGCCATTCCGGTCTTCACCCCTTTTTTCTTTGCTGTATAATTGGCTGTCAAGATAATCCCATGCCTGGCTTCCGGATCCCCGCCTACTGTAAGGGGATGCCCGGCATACTCCGGGTGGTATAACATTTCCACGCTGGCATAGTCGGGTAAGAGAAGAGCATTACTGTCCTTCCCTCCCCTAAGAACCGTACGTGATAGTTTCCCATCATACGGCTCAAGCCTTATAAAGCCTATTGCTGCCACAATAAGCCGGTTGTATATCATTCGTATACAAATTTGAAATTGCTGTAGGATTTATTTTTGCGTTCAGCGAAGTATTCCATCCAAATTTCATCGTAGGGATTCGCTTCCGCTTTAATACGTGTAAAACGGGTAATGTTTGTGTCGGTTGCATATACTAATGCGAGATAATTATCCTCCGTCAGCTTTTCAGAGAAAGTCCAGCTACGGTTTCCGATTCTGTGGAAATATTTATCTCTTATCCATGCGGCTGGTTTGTTTTTATGTCTACGTCGGCACCATCTCCATAGCGCCTTGAATGTCTGCCAGTCCACATATCTAAATGCAACCGAAGATACGTTATACTTCTGAAAGTTCACCCATCCTCTGATAATAGGATTCAGGCATTTGATCAGATCGGATTGCTTGCCCGTTCGGAACTTCTTAATTGTTCCACGAATTTTACGCATAATTGATTTAACATTCTGTTTTGATGGTTTGGTAAGTAATTTATCCCCATATTTACGAATATTACAACCCAAAAAGTCAAATCCATCGTGTATGTTCGTAATAACTGTCTTTTCATCCGATAATTCTAATCCTCTTTCATGCATGAACTCTTTTACTAAAGGTAGTACCTCGTTTCTTAATAGTTCCTCTGATGCTCCTGTAATAATGAAATCATCTGCATAGCGCACCAGATTTACTTTTGGATTTATCTGTCTACCTTTCGACCAATACCGTTTGAACTTATTCTTCAATAATCTTTCTAATCCGTCCAATACATAATTACACAGCGTCGGTGAAATAGTACCTCCCTGTGGTGTTCCTTGGTCAGTAGCATTGAGTTTTCCCTTTTCCACAAATCCAGCTTTAAGAAATTTGTGCAAAATTTCTTTGTCCATAGGGATATTCTTTTGCATCCATTCATGATTTATGTTATCGAAACATCCTTTTATGTCACCTTCCAACACCCATTCTGGTGCTGTTTTTCGAGCCAAGTCGACAAAACATTGCTCTATAGCGTCTTGAACACATCTGTTGGGTCTGAATCCGTATGAAGTGCCGTCTGCCAGAGTTTCTGTGACTGGTTCCAGTGCCATTTTGTGTAATGTTTGCATTGCCCTATCTTTCATTGTAGGAATACTCAGTGGTCTCTTTTTTCCATTTTTCTTTGGAATGTAGATTCGTCTGAGCGGTTGAGGTTGGTATCCTCTTCTCTGAAGTGTGAATATGGCGTTAAATTTGTCCTCATTACTTATCCAACACACGCCATCTACTCCAGGTGTTCTTTTACCCTTGTTTTCTGTTACTCTTTTTACAGCAATTGCTTTTGCATAAAACGAATGAGTCAGAGTCCATTGTAAGGATTTGATTTTTCCTACTCTGTTCTCCTTTACAGCCTTTGCAATACGCATCTGCAGTTTCTTAACCTCATATTCAGCTGTTCCAAAATCAATATCCTTCCAGCTCTTAATGTGATTTGAAGATGCACACGATTTCTCGTACATTTGCATTTCTCCTTTCAGAAATTCTGCTAATTCTCTTGCAACATAAGACCAGACGGAAGTCTGCCCCCTTTCGGGTGAGTATATTCTCTATCCTTCTCATTACAAGAAGGCATTCGCTTTCTCCGTCCTCCTTACCCGCACATCTATCGGTTTCCCTTACGGGTTACTTTCCGTATCTTTATGGAGATATACGGGCTTACCTTGTTCCACTACATTTATGCTGGTAGATTAGGCTCCACCTTTCTGCCGACGGTTCTATAGTCCGTGTGGTGGCTGTTTCAACCCCCAACCAAACCGCATTCCCATTTTGGGCCAGGCCCAGCAACCTTTGGCCTGTTCGCGCATAACGGCATTTACCAGTGATTCAGATATCTTAGCCATTCTATCCCAGTCATCATCTCAAGTCAGTGTTGCTCTTACTTGTTCTTATCCTCACGGAATCAGTTCTACATCTCTGTAAAGATGATTTTTCATATCTCGTTTCCTCATAGCAGTTACCCGCTACTTTGTAGATATTAGACTCAACTGACGGAACAGCAGGTCTTACACCTTACGGTAAGACAATAAATGTAGTGACTTTCAAGTCACACAAAACAATTTGCGTCACTGTGTAAGATGGTACGTTCCACACTTCCCGCCTCTTTTCTCGAACGTTTGTTCTTTTTTTGTTTATTATATCTACTCCAAGGCAGAATGTAAAGTGGTAATCTTCTCCAAAATCCCTTTAGCCCCGAATATCGGGACAAAACCTATTAAACAACACCTGTTAATTTCTTTTTTCGCTCCGATCGTTACGAATACATAGAAAAAGGCTACTATGCCAGGTTGGTTTTAGGATAATCAAACTTGTTGAGGGTCTCTCTTCGTGAGGGGCAAACTTGAGGGTTTTTATAGTGAAACCCTCACGAAAGACCCTCAACAAGTTTGGCAAACCCTCAAGAACTTTGATTATCCTGGTTTTATCGCATAGCAGCCACTTTTAAAATCGTATTTTCTTATTTAAAATAACCTCTGCTGTTCATAGGGGACATACCGTTCCAGCAGAGCCGGTGTCTGGGATAGAATTTCTTTTGCACATTTTTCATCCCATAGCCAGGGGATAATCTGGTCTTTTTCCAGAATCAGGGGCATCCGATCGTGAACAGGGCTCATGGAAGCATTCGCTGCAGTGGTCAAAATCACAAACCGATCTTCCTTACCAAACCGATCATAAAATCCAGCCAAATAAAGAGGGGTTCTATCCTTCCGGTAAAATGTATTTTTTTCTTTTAACCTACTCCATTCATAAAATCCGGCAGCAGGAATCACGGTCCGGTGATAATGGATTCCATTTTGAAACATTCTTTTTTCTGTCACCGATTCCACCCGGGCATTAAAAATGACGCCTTTATTCTGCCATTCAGGATACCCCCAGGCTTTTTTACACAACTGTAGTTTTTTATGAGCGGGGCTTACAATTACAGGTGCAGCTTCTGTGGGATGAATGTCGCCAGTTATCAGTTCTCGCCCAAAAGATACCTCTACTTCAGATACAATTTTCTGGATATCCAAATAAGTTTCCTCATCCATATAATACCTGCCGCACATTTTATTCTGCCTCCAGAGCGTTTTCCCGAACAAATACTATAAGATCACTCATTTCCCCAACTCCACTTGTTTTCGTTTGAATATCTCTACACACAACCAGATCTGGTAAATAGGCAATTACTTCCAGTCCCATAATTTCATTCTCATCCAGGCAGAGAATGGTATTCTCGATCAGTTCATAATCGTAGGCCTTCTGATTCTCAATCAATATAAATTTGTCTTCAGACAAATACAAATCTGATTCCGCCTCAATCACATACGCCCGGTCCGACTGTTCCCCATTCATAAACAGAAATCCACCATAAGAATCGTCAACCAAACTATAGTAAAAAATAAAATCATTTGATTTCAGGACTTGAAACTGATCAATTTTTTCATCCTCTATTTCTTCTGATTCATAAGATCCATCTGGATGAATGCAAAGATCGTTGTTTTTTCCATTCTGGAAGATCGTAATATGGCAGTCCCCATTCGAATCAAAATCTGCCGCATTAAAATCTTCTACCTCTGCTGCCAGCCAATGCCCTTTTATATCCTCACTGGTAAGCTGTATTCCATCCATCTTAGGTTTCTCTAAGATGGAATCTCTTTCTAAGTTAAATTTCGCTGGCACTTCACCAACAGATGTATTATCGGCAGCATAAAGTGTCACTGGTGAAACCAAAAGCAACATGGCAGCAGTTACTGGCATTAATATTTTCTTTAGCATCTTTTCTCCCTCTCAACCTGTACCTATCGTCTTTTAGTAACCGTTTTCCCATTTCCTTATATAAAAAATGGCAACTTCATAAATGTCTCATTATTCAACATGATTTTCTTCTTTTTTCCTTACATCTATGATTTCACCCACAAATACATAATGCGGCTGCCATCCACCCTTAAAATCCGGATAGACTTCTGGTTTCGCCGCATAATATGCTTGGATTTCCGGTGCTAAGTCTTCCCGTGAGAACTGGTACTGATACAGTTTCTTGCAAAGGAAGGTAAGCTCTGCTTCCCCAAACGTAACACCCTGTCCCATTTTTACAGGTGTAAAGCCAACCGTCTCTATTTTATTTTCATTCCGCCCGGAATGAGATCCGAGATATCCCAATGCCTTACGGCTGGTTTCCGGATAAAAACTGACAGTAAAAATATCACTTTCTTTTAATACCTCACTTGTGTAACGGGCAGGGTGAACATATACAGTTACCGTAGACCTGCTGTTCCCAGCTGTCCCCCAGATATTCCCAAGGCTTCCCCAGCTTACCGTACAACAGTTATAATGCTGTATATTCCCAGCTGTCACAAGCGCCCATTTCTTATCAAATAATTCAAATACTTTGTATTCTTCCCTTTTATAATCCTGCATAACAGCCCTCCGGTTCTGTCTATTTTATGAAGATTTGTTTCTCTTACTATTAGAATATCAATCTACCAATAATGGCGCAAGGCTTTCTTGCAATTTTTCGGACGGAATCATATTACTTCTTTCACCGCCGTATAAACCAGAGTAGTTGCCTTCATAAGTTTCCCATCAATTCCATCCGGTTTACATGTATTCTGGAAAAAATTCATAACGTGCTTACTCTGATGTCCCACCAAAAAGGGAAGTGCTGTCTCTTCAACACTTCCCAAAATTTGCTATATATTCCAATACGAATCAGTTTTTTTCACGAAACATGTTTTCTTTATGACAATTTATTCCCGTAATCCTCCAGTTGATGAAATATCCCCATAATATATACCTCCAAATCTACTACTTTGACAATCATCAAGTAGGACATATCCGTAAGAATAACTTCCCTGTATTTTAAGGATTTTAGATATGCGTCCCGACATTCTGGAAATTGATATGGGTTCTCTTCCAGGCGATCATATGCTTTTTCTATACATGCCAGTAAATGTTCTGCCGCTATATTATTCCCCAGCCGATATACAAGATAATATAGGCATTCATCTAATTGTTCTTCCGCACGCTCTGTAACAATTAGTTTATAAACCATATTTCCCCCTCATTGCGCTAAGCGATTCTCTGGCATCTTTTACGCTTCCCTCTTTAATCTGCCTTTCGGAAGTTTCCAGCGCCTGATACATTCTTAGCTTCTTCATGGCTCTTTCATAATTTTCAATACTCATAATCACCATATCGCCATATCCATTCTTGGTTATATAAACTGGTTCCTCACTTCTATGGCAAAGTTCGGATATCTCCGCTGTGTTTTTCAAGTCTTTAATCGGAATAATCTGTGGCATATAAGGCACCTCCTTTGATGGGATTATCATACCATAATTATGTCATTTCGGCAATGGCTGATAGAAAAATATATCATACAAGTTTACGGATTCTCACAAATCATTCCATATCTGTTATCTCCAAATTCTCTCTTATTCACCAGCTTTACTCCAAGATGGCAGTATTTATCACATTTCAGTTTCTCATCTGTTTCAACCACTTCACGGATAAATGTTAAAATACTTTTTAATGGATATTTGGAATCCAGCGTGGTAATTGCAATGTAGCCTTCGTGTTTTTCCGAAGTTGCATAAAGCATTCTTATCATAAAAGAAAAAAGGATGGCTAACAACAACCATCTTTCTCTCCGTTATATGTTTCATTATATTTCTATAGCAACGAAACAAAATTTATTTTCTCCTGCATCAACTAATAGTGACCGCTCCGTTTGCGGCACACTTAATTGAAAATGTTCCTCCAGCACCTTTTCCAGTTTTTATGTGCTGGCAATAAAAATATCCAAGCGCAACATCACCTGCTTTTGAAGCATCTTTTGTAATCACCTTATAAACATTAGGTACAAGAATCTTGCAGTCAGGAGTTGCATTTGTGCACTCTGCCTTTTTTCCATTATATCTAAAAGTAGCCTTCAAAATATATTTTACAAACACCGTATTCGTATTTTTATCTTTTACCCGGTAAGTCTTTGTGGCTGATGTGGTTTTCCATCCAGCTCTTGCAAGAGACGGAATTTTTTCTTCATAAGACTCAATTTCAATCACCGTATCTTCATCAAGATCAATGTATTCCCTTTTCAGTAAAACAGCATTTTCCTTATTTTCATATGGCTTGATTTCAGTATCTGCCTTTACCGTCACCATACTACCAAGGGAAATAATCATGGTTAATAATACACACAACAAACTTTTCATTTTTCTCATAAAGAGCCTCCTTTGTAATTATCCTATTTTTAAATCGAGAAATGGATTCTTTTCTCCCCTCCTTCCCATTTCCACTACATTTCCGATTTAATTTTGTAAATCGACGGTAATACCATCTCCAACTGGAACCGCCAAGTCTTCCGGTGCCTGGTCTTCATCATATACCGTTCCTATTTCTTCTATGTAAGTATCTTCAGATTCTTTCTGCTCATAGGAAACCGTTTTTCCTGTAGTTTCTGAATAGTGATAGAGCTGTAGCGTTAACTGTTTTGCATGATCCAAAATTCCCAAATCTTGTAATTCAAAAATTAGATTCGGTTTATCATAGGAAGTGAGATTAAAAACATATTCATTTCCTAAATCGTCCTTCCCGCGAAGCCAAAATTCGTCGTCCTCCGTCATATCGGAATATGATCCAGAAATGGTACATCCGAAAATATTATATTTCATTTCTGAAATCAAAAACGTCTGATCCTTCTCAATTGGGATAGACACTTGAATGTCAATTTCTTTTGTGTCTGCCTGCAGTGCTTCTGGATCTGCTGTAAATGAAAAACTATATACATCCCTTTCTTCAACCTGCTCATTTTGATTTTGGAAGGTTCCTATTTGAATTTCAAATTTCTGGGAATGATCAGCTCTACTTCGATTAAATTTCGCTGCAAAGTATTTGGAAGTCACTTTTTCTGATCCGCTACTGTTATCAAGCGAATATTGATTTTCTAACGCTAATGACTCGCCATCAACTGCGACCTGAATGCTGCTCATGGAAATGTCATTTTCGCCATTTTCATCAGTCAGAGAATATGCAATCCAAAGGCTTTTTGCATCCGCTGCAACTTCCTCTAACGAAACCGCAATTCCATTTTTTTCGATTGTCTTTTGAATTGTTTTCACATATTCATCTGTTTCCTTCTCAATTCCCAAAATCCGGCCAATAAGAGAAGTCATTTTATACCAGGCTGCTTTTACCTCATTCTGATGTGTAAGTCCACCACCAATAGCAGCCACTAATATGATACAGGCTGCTGCAACCCGTATGTAGCGCTTGACTCTTACGATTTTATTTTCTTTCCACGGTTTCGCCGCCTGATAAATGTATTTCTCATCTATATCCTCAAATGCCGTTAAAAAATCCCATCCTTTATTATCCCTCATAGCCAGCCTCCTTTAATAAACCATAAAGTTTTTTCCTGCTACGAGCCAAAACTGACTTGATCTTACTTTCCCCACAGGCATGTCGGTCTGCTATCGCTTTTACAGGATCCATATACCAGTAGCGTCTAATAAAAATATCCCGGTCACGTTCCGAAAGCGTTGATAAAAAGTGGTCAAATAATTTTACAAGTTCTTTCTTTTTTAAATAAATTTCAATATCAGAAGAAATTGCACTTCCAATTTTTTCCACTTCCCCAGCAATATCTTCCATATGTGAATCCACCCGTTTCTGCGCATTTCTTTTCCGATAACGGTCGATTGCTGTATTTCTTGTTATTTTTGAAACAAAGGAAGACAAAATAGATGGTCTTCTTGGAGGAATGCTGTTCCAGGTAAAAAGCCATGTATCATTTACACACTCTTCAGAATCCTCCCTGCTGTATAAAATATTGTGTGCAACTATATAACACATATTTTGATATTTATTTTTGGTCTCTACAATTGCATTTTCATCTCTGGCAAAATACAAATTAATGATCTGTGCATCATCCATCCTAAGCTATCCTCCTTTTTCACCTTATATCACGTATTTTATTTTAATTGGTCGCATGAAAAATGTAATTTTTTTATTTTTTTTGCAGAAAAGGAAATGAAATATATTTCGTTCCTAATTCCTTTTCTGCATTTCCATTTACTGGTCAATTACTTCTGTCATATAAGCTCCCTGACCATCTACCGCAGTAACTATTTCTTTTCCGTCTTCTGTTTCAATAATCTGCCCCACTGATACCTGATCCTGTGGTCCGCTGGTGCTTAAATCCGGATCTTCGTCAAATGTGGCCAGCGGGTACATTACCCTCTCTCCATTTGCATTGAAAAATTCATGTAATTCAACTCCAGAACTGGCAGCCACTGAAGCTGTTCCAATCAGCATACACGCTGCCGCTCCAATCCAAAACTTTTTTCGTTTCATCATGCTGCTCCTTTCTCTTAACCGTGATTATTTTTTATATCCACAAATACTACAGGTCTTCTTCAAAAACGGATAACTATGTTTACTGTAATATGTCCATGGAGTGTAAGTTTTTATCCCCCTACGATGGCATTTATTACATTTGTTTGAGATAATCAGCCGTTCTTTGTAACAGATTCCAGCTGTTCCAACTGTTCGAAAATCTGTCTTTTTACCAACAGCTTCTAAATATCTCGCCGGATGTTCACATGGCGCATTTGTCGCATAGGAAGAAATCGCTTCAATTGGTTCTGTTACAAAAGATCCATCTTCATTTACTCTGACAATTCTTTCCTTAGCACCAGTTTCTGTTACATAAATGTTTCCACTGGAAATTACTTCCTACGCTTCATTTTCCGCACCCATTACAGAGATACCCTGCCCTGCCATATTTCCCATAATTGTAACACTTGTCATAATAATTGCCATCCACTTTTTTAATCCACTCATCCTTTTTACCTCGTTTTCTTAAATTTTTCCCTATAAGTTGTAAATAAAAATTTTTAGAGCCCTCCCTTCAAAGTTTCGTTATTCCTTTTTCACTATATATCACGTAAAATTTCGGTATCCGTTGCATCCTTGCTAAAAATAATTTATTTTATTCTCAAAACCTCCAGCCCTAATTTGGCACACAAACAGGATCCGTTTATAATCTGTGTCTTGGCGTTTTATAAGTAGCCGTAAATCAAAAGCCCCCCGGCAGCATAGTTCCAAAGATCCATACTATCGGGGGCTTATCCCTCATCTCATCATAATTTCCATATTCTCCTGACGATATAAAGCAATTTATCAATAGTGCTGTTCCACAACTTATTTTTCAGCCAGGCTGTCAAGGCATCTTTTTATGTCCTCTTTTTGCATGCACTCAATGGTCCAGGTACGTTCTTTTGTTTCCGGCAGATAGCCAAGCACTTCCTCCCAGGGAAGGTTTCCGCTTCCAAGCCCGATGTGGGAATCCCGGTCTCCGCAGTTGTCGTGGATGTGGACATGACTTACATAGGGAGCCAGATTTTTCGCCCACTCCCTGACATCCAAAGAAGAATAACAGTGCGCGTGTCCGATGTCCAGGCACAGCTTGAAGTTTGGCTGGTTCACCCTCTCATAAACATCCAAAAGAAGCCGCCAATCATCATCAAATACATTTTCCAGCACGACTTCAAGTTCTGTTTTGTTTTTCATAAATTCCTGCCAGAATTTGGCAACCTGCTCCGCCCAATATTCTTTGTAGTAAACATACGGGTTCATGCCAGAGTGAAAGACAATCTTCTTAGCGCCAAGGTGAAGCCCCGCCTCATAGCACTGGTTGAATCTTGTCATGGTAGCTTCCCGCACCATACTGTCATATGCACAGGGGTTCACATCCAGAAACGGACCGTGAAGGATCAGATCCCTGGTTCCTATCTCTTTCATTTTCTCCCAGTACGTTTTGATCGAATCCGAAAGCTGATCCAGGTTATCCGAAATAGAAAAATCAATGCTCTCGATCCCAGTTCCATACTCTTTTACCAAAGCCTTCATGTCATCATCTAAAACTAAATGGCTAATATATATCATTTTTTTCCTCACTTTTTTTGCGAAGCTGCTCCTGCCTCTTTTAAATGGCAGAACAGGCAGGAGCCCTTTAAGGCTTTGCTGCCTGTTCTATCTTTTTTATTTTACTGTGATCTTAATTTTTTTCGATTTGGAACCGGATTTTACCGTAATGGTGGCAGTTCCTTTTTTCTTTGCAGTGATCACACCTTTTGCGGTAACAGTTGCCACCTTCTTATTGGAAGTGGTATAGGTTACCTTCTGCAGGGAGGTGATCGGGCTGATGACTGGCTTTAATGTCAGTTTCTTGCCCTTTTTCAGGGTTGCCTTAGAAGCAATGCCTATGATCTTGGTTGTCTTCACCGCCTTCTTTTGTACCGTAACGTTGACCACCTGTTTTTTGCCGCTTGCAAGTGTGATGGTGACTTTTGCTTTTCCAGCTTTCAGTCCTTTTATAGTACCCTTGCTTGTCACTGTTACAATCTTTTTGTTGCTGGTTGTCCAGGATTTTACGGAATCTCCATTTGCAAGACCGCTCACCTTCACCTTTGTGGTAGACTGTTTTACCTTCAGCTTTATACTGGTGGCATTTACTTTGATGGTTGGGGTAAGTTTACTTCCTACAGTGCGGGTTTCCGTTCTTCCCTTGTTGCTGGTGCGTTTCTGTGTTTCGGGGGCAAATACCGTTGCTCCCGATACGGTTGTCCAAGGACCAAATACCTCCGGAACTTCCGTCGGTGTCGGAGTCGGCGGAACGGGTGTCGGGGTAGCCGGAACCGGAGTTACAGTCGGTGTCGGGGATGGGGTATCGGTACGCTGTACCACAATGGTATAGTCGGTTGTCTTTCCGGATTTGGTGGTAACGGTAACCTTTACCTCTGCTTCTGCCTCTGGATTTGTTTTATCAAAATACATGGCAATTCTGTGTGCTGCACCACTTCCGGTTACTTTTCCAAGAACCGTTACCTTGCTGGTGCCACGGACTCCCACAGCGGTAACCGATGCGCTGCTGTCTGCCGGTTCTGCAAAGATATTTAAAAATTCCCGGCTCTCTTTATAGATTGCCCGGTAGCTGGTTGTTACACTGCTAAATTCCGGGGACAGCGAAATCCGGTTTGCCGTATTGGAGTAGGTATTGCTGGTGCTAAGTGCCATGTTCGCAAGAACCGGAGTGGAAATATCCTGGGAAATATGGAAAGTATATTCCCTGCTCTTTCCCATACCGCTTACAGTTACCTTCACATCTGTGGAGCCGCCGCTTACATCCGCTACAAAACTTCCTGCATACGCCTGTCCATTTACAGTTATGGTGCAGCCTTCCGGTGCTTTAAAATCAAAGGTCACTTTGCCGGTATTCTCTGCTACCGTTAAATTATATTTTAAGGTATCTTTTCGGAAAGCAGAAGGCCAGGTCACTTTTCCAGTATCTGCTGTGACTGTCACGCTGTCCAGATAGGCTCCATTTGTTTCCAGAGCCATCAGATAGTTGGAATCGTTTTTGTAATAAAGGGTGCCCTCACGGTCTGCACAGATGGTACTGATGCAGTATTCCTGCTGGTCACTTGCCGGGCGGAAAAGCTCTACGGCTGTTCCGGAGGTCTGTCCCGGTTCATCGGACAGCATATAAATACCGCCTGGTTTTGCATTGTAGGTAAAGTACAGATAGACTCTTCCATCTGCCTGTCCATCCCCATTATAATCCTGGTTTTCGTAGGCCGTAGACAAAAGAGGCGCTGCCTGGGGATAGCCTGGGATGGATACGTTATATGCCAGAGAGATCCCGGAAGCGGTTTCAGTTAAGACTGCAAAATGATGACCGCCATCGGAACTAAACTGTTCGCCATTTCCGCAGACACCTACATAGATCCTCCCCTTATATACAACCGGGGAAGCAGTTACCATGCCGCCAAGGTTATAGCTGCAGGCAGTTCCAAAGGTGCCGTCTGCATTCATCTGCACGCGGTACAGATACCCGCCTTTGGTGGTGAAATATACATAACCATTATTATAAACGATAGTAGAACGAATATCTCCATGGCTTGTCATCTTATCCATGAGCAATCCGGTATGTGTGTTTACGGAATACAGGATGGCGGAGTTGGTATCTGTTCCTTCTGAAGAACCGTCGTCGGAACCAAATATCAGGTAATCGGATGAGGCATAAGAACCAGCCCAGTAAAAGCCGCCCTTATGGTTGTATTTCCAAGTGCAGTGTTTAATCTCCGTTCCTGTGGATGGATCCTCGTCTGTAACAGACAGACAGAAATAAGAGCCTGCTGTAGTCTCAGAATTCCAGGTTCCGGTATAGATATAACCATCCTTGTAAGTGATCGGGGAAAGTGTCTGACCTCCCAGGGACTCACTGATCCATAAGGACTTTAAGGAAGTAGCACTGACCGCCTGGATCTGACCGCCGCCGATCTGTGCAAAGAGCATTCCCTCTGCATAGGTAAGGGGGATCATGGCATACTGCATATTTCCAGAGAGCTGTTCGCTGGTCTGAAGGATTTCCCCTGTGTTTTTATCCAGCTTATAGATAAACTGTCCAGACGCTACATAAACTGCTCCGCCCAGGATCAGTGGTGGTGTGATGGCTGCCTCCCAGCCCACTCCGATCCTTTTGGTCCATTTTAACAGGGTGGAATCCGCACTGGTTGGGGTGCTGCTTCCGGTAATGCCGTTATTTGTTTCACTGTTTCGAAAATTGATCCAGTCATTGTCCGTGATCTCCGGCTGCGTAGCATCCTGTTTTACCAGTTCTGCACTAATGTCGGAAACCTCGCCGCCGGTAAAACTGCCCTGCTGGGAAATATAGCCATATTTAGAAATATTCCACGTATAGGCTTCTCCTTGAAGGATGTTCTCATAAACCATCAGGGAATCGGCGGAAGGGGTAAGGCGCTCCCCATCCTTGTCATATACGCTGATGACCGCATCCTCCGGGGTTACCTGGAAACTTACTTTGTCACTTGTGCTTTTATGAACCAGGATGGTGTAGGTGCCGGTGGAGGTATAGGTTTTCTCTGCCAGGGCAGGATCCGCATAGGTGTTTGCCTCTGACATGGAGAGCGTCACTTTGGTATCACCGGTGTCTGCCAGTGGAACGCTCACAGCCGTATCTGTAGAAGAAAACGGAACCTCTTTTACTTCGCCTGTGGTTACATTTTCACTGGAAATGGCAAGCTGATACCAGTTGCCGGAAAACGCTTTTGGAACCACCTGTAAAGAAGCAGTAGAAACTGCTACCGTTGCCTCGTAGTCCCTTGTAGTTCCTGTCGTGTCAAATTTCGGAAGGATATTTTTTGCCAGGTCCTTGTCATCCGGCAGGCAGGCCTTGAGATCGGAAAGGTCAAGACGGCGTTCTACCAGGATCTGGTAAACCTGCTTGTCCCCTTCTGTTCCTGCGGTGATAGTATAAAGTGCTCTTTTGGAGCCATTTTCTCCGGCTGCAAAAACGGAGGCAGCTATATTGTAACGGGTACCATCTGTGTATCCGCTTTTTGACATTTCCGCATTCTGTTTTTCTCCGTCCAGTCCCGTGGTTTCCAGCTGAAGGACGGATCCCTCCGGTGCATTCCCTGCCAGATCCGCTGTGATCCAGAAGGATGCGGAATCCATGTTGGAACCATATTCTGCCACATAAACCTTGCCGCCAAACTCTGCGTCAAGATCAGACATACGCTTTAATCCTACGGTAGAAGCACCGCTCTGGCTGGTATATAAGGTCAAGTTCTGAAGGTAGCCACCCTCATCCTGCGCATCGGTTTCTGGCATGATGATAGGATCTGTCTCCCCTTCAAATCCCTCCTGGGAATCAGAGGCTTCAAAGTCCTCTTCTCCTGAAAAATCTTCTTCTGCTTCCCCGGAGGTAAACCCGGTAAATTCAGAAACGCTTGCAAAAGAATCCTCACTTTGTGTGTCTTCGGATTCCTGGGAACCACCCTCAAAAGAATCCGTCTCATCTGTAAAAAATCCATCCTCTTCTGCGGCATAAGCGGTGTTTAACGCATACACCGGAAGATTTCCAGCTAACAGGGCCGCAGACAAAAGTCCGGTCAGCCATTTTTTCATTGTTGGTTTCATTCAGTTCTCCCTTCTTTTCTTTGCTTACGCCGTTATTTTGGGCTTTTTCTTGCTTTCTTTTTTAAACCTTTTCTTTGCCGTTACAAAAAAGAGAGCAAAACCAGTTTCCAATACCGCAATCACCAGAAGAAATTTTGTTGTCAGACTTGCTTTTTGGATTCCTCTTGTCACACTTCCTGCAAAAGATTCCTCCTGAGCCTGGTTCTTTCCAGTTGTATTTGTAACTGTGGTTTTCGTTTCTTCTGTAAAACCATCTGACGCCTCACTTTTTTCTTCTACCACCGGGGAGGGAGTGGCTTTTTCCATCACCTTCTCCCCTGCTATGGTATAGCCAGGCTTTAAATCCTTTGCATATTTCTTCCCTGTCCGGTCTGTCCACTTCGGGGACTCATTTTTTTTGGTGTCAGCTGTCTTCATATTTCCAAACAAAGAAGTCTGTTTCTCCCCCTGGAGCTTTAAGGAAGCCTTAATCTCCCCAGTGGTTTTCTCCCCCTCTTTGCCTCCAGCTTTGCTTCCCTCCACCTGTTTTAAATTGGATAAGGAACCCTCGCCGTTTTGTCCTGGGATAGTGGCCTGGGACTTATTTCCGCCATGGTCGGAGCCATGTACCAGGTTTCCAGGGGTACCGGCTGTTTTTATATCCGGGATCCCCATGACTAAAGAATCACTTACATTTCCCGCTGCATCCTTTACCACGATCACCAGGTCTTTTTCCCCGGAGGATAATCCAGTCAGGGTAATGGTATTGGTTCCGGCTAATACTTCTGTTCCTTTCCCACTTGTATCTAGGGCGGGTACCTTTGCCCCTGCCTCAATCACCTGGTAATAACAGGTTCCCTTTTCGGAAGTTTTATAGACAGCAGAAGCAGTGTCCGTGGAGATACGGCTGGCACTGATTTTTTTTAGTACCGGAGCTGTAGTATCGGTAAGTTTCAGGGTAATATAATAGTCTCTGGTTGTCCCGTCCTCTGCTTTTACCTCCAGGCGGACCTTCGCCTCTTTTTCCTGGTCGGCAAAAAAGATCTTCCAGTAGAGGCGGTCTTTGTTGTCTTTCGTTCCTGTGATGGTCTCATCTTTTTCTACAGTTCCTGCCTTGATACCGCTGATGGCATAAACCTTAACAGAAGCTTTTTCATCCTCTACTTCTGGCCAGATGTTCAGGCTCTGCCGTTCGCCATCGTAGGAAGCCTCAAATTTTTCCTTATCTGGAGCCAGATCCGGGCTTAATTTTAAGATCCCTTTTCCGTACTTGTCGGAACTGGAAACATACAAGCCCTTTAAGGCTGTGTTGCCGCTAAGAAGGGTGATAGTATATTCCGTCACCGCAGAATCTGCCGTGATCTTCTGGTAGAATTCCTGGTACCCTTCTTTACGGACATAAAGTTCATACGCCTGTCCCTGTAAAAGAGAATACCGTCCATTTTCTTCTGCGGAAACCGGGTTTCCCTCTGCATCCAGGATCACCACACTGGCATCTCCCGGCTCAATTTGAAGTCCCACGCTCACCAAAGCCGGGGTTGGAGTCGCAGTCGGCTGTGGAATCTCGGTTGGAGCCGGAGTTTCTGTTGGTGCCGTAGTTGGCTCCGGAACCGGTGTTGCAGTCGGCTCTTGTGGAGTCTCAGTTGGAGCTGGTGCCTGTGTAGGCTCTGGCTCCACGGTCGGCTGTGGTGCCACAGTGGGCTCTGGCTCCATGGTCGGCTGTGGTTCCTCACTTGGAGCAGGCTCCGGCTGTTCCGGTTCCGAAGGCTCTTCTGGTCCTCCTTCTTCGCTTTGTATCATCACTTCTTGCTGTGCATGTATCTCATAAGGAACACTTCCAGCAATCAGAGCTGCCGTTAGGGTTCCCATTACCAATCTTTTTTTCATTTACCAGTCCCCCCATGTCTCGCCGTTTACTCCGCCGCCTACGTCGGCACCGGAATAAAGGGAAAATCGAAGCCTTACCTCATCCCCGTCCGCCGGGAAATAGGAAGACATTCCAACACTCATGTATTCACCGTTCACGGAATACAGCCAGCCAGAGTCCATGGTAAAATCAAACTCTCCAAGCCAGTTGGAATCGTGATCGGATAACTGACAGTTTACTTCCTGCAAATGCGCCATCAGGTCATCCGGAATAGCCGCATTTGCGGAAATGCCGCCCCTTCCGATTGCTTTTAAATAAAAGCCGCTGGTGGCATCCCCATTGTTTCTCCAGTCAAAGCCTGTGTTCTGCAAAAGCCGCAGCAGCACAGAGGATAACTGTTCTCCCTGGTAATATTCAATAGAGGTTGCCGGAAGGATGGTTCCAAGCCCTACCGTACCCGCTTCAATGCTGATGGTGATAGAACCTGCCACCTGTGGACCTGCGTCTTCTCCTTTATACAGGGTAAAAGGAGGTAAGGTAGTGGCATAGCCTTCTTCGTCTGTCGCCTTGATTTCTATGGTGTTGGCACCTTCTGCCAGTTCCAGGCGATATGCCAGGATTCCAGCAGCCGGTTCTCCCTGGCAGGAAAGCCGTTCCCCATTTCCGGTTACCGTAAGGGCAGCTGCGCCCAGACTGTTTCCATAATGGTCGGTTGCCTGGATGTAAAAGGTACGGTAAGAAGCATTGACCGTCTCCCCATCGGTAAGGTCTGTGGCAATCTTCGGGTAATTATCTTCTACCGGTTCCTCTGGACTTTCCGTAGGGGCAGGTGTCGCAGTGATCTGCGGCTCTTCCGGTGCCGGGGTAACAGGTGGCAGATCCTCATCCGGAGTCTGCGCCCCGTCCTGGTTCCGGTTATCATCCGCATCTGGTGTTTCCGATGGCTGTTCGGAATGGTCTGGTTCATCCTGGTTATCATATTCAATCGTATTACTTTGATTCTCCTGATTTTGGTTTGTATTGTTATTATTTTCTGGCGGCGTTTCCGTCACCGTCGCCTGGGGTGTGGGCGTTACGCTCTCCTCCGGTTCAGGCGTTGGTGTCACCGTCTGCATTACTGGTTCCTTTGTCGGCTCCGGTGTAACCGTAGGAGTCGGTGTCTCTTCCGGAAGAAGCTGTGCCTGTTCCTGTTGCTCTTCCGCTTCCTCGCCGTTTCCATCTGTCTTAGATCCTGCATAGGCAAAACCGGTTCCCAGATACCCTTTTAAGGAGCTGTCTGCACTGATTCCCTGCACCGGGTTTGGTACTGCCTCGGGCTCACTTTTTAATACGCCCTGTGCAAAAACGACAGCAGCCAGAAAAAGCACTGCCACAGGAATGAGCGCTGCCAGTATTTTTCTTTTCTTTTTTTCTTTCATAAACAGCCTCCTTTCCTGTCAATAAAGTCTTTCAATGTATTTCATGATCCATCTGTCATACCAGCTTGCAGATGCTTTTAATTCCTTTTTTAAATGCCGGATACAGCTTGCCGTATCATGGCGTTCGGAGGCCGATACCGGATGGGGGCTAAACGCTGCCTTTTGTCCAATCTTTCTTACTCTTTCATAGAGTAATGTGGTCTCATCTGAATACTGTGTGCCATGCTCGTATAACGCTCTGGCATAACCAGCCATCGCCCGGACTGCCAGTTTGGTGTCCTGGGAGGCAAAGCACTTTCTTCTCTTTCGGTTCGTAAACGCTCTTAAGAATATCACCGTCAGGATAAACAGAAACATAAACGTATCAAATACGATCAAAAACAGAAGGAGGAATTTTTCGATTCCAAACAATGCCAGCTTCAAGCTGAAATTGGTACGGATGTTCTCTTCTACTGAAGGCTGTGATTCCGTCTCCGGGATCGAAGCTGCCAGTTTTCCCTTGGCTTCCAGACCGGTTTTTAAGTTGGCTTCCTCCATGACACCGTAATAGGAAGGTGTCATTTCAAGAGGGATCCAGCCAAGCCCGTCCACATAGATCTCCGTCCAGGCATGTCCGTTGGTGCCTGGGATTTCAATGGTGTCCCCAGCCTGTTTTCCTTCTATATCCTGTGGGGTAATTAAGTACCCTTCTACATAACGTGCCGGAATGCCATAGTAGCGGAACATCAGAGCCGCTGCTGTCGCAAAATGAACACTGTGTCCGATCTTGGAGGTGGTTAAAAAATTCTCTATAAAATCCCCGTCTTCTGAAAATACATCGGTCTGGGAGCTGTAGGTCATGTTCTTTTCCAGATAGGAACGGATCCTGGTGATGGCCGTATAGTAATCGGTATGTCCCTCGTCACGGTTTCCGCCGTCTCCAAGTTCCTTTTGAAACAGGGTTTTTAAGGACGCTGGAAGAGCGGTATCTTCCTGATAAACAAAGGTATTGTAATAACTCTCCTGGCTTCGGTAGGAACTGACGGCATCCGCGCCGCCATCCCCTGCATTATTTCCAGCGGTCAATGTCTGATAGACCTTTGCCCCAAGGGTGGTAAAATCACTTACCAGATTTCCAAGGGAGGAAATGCGGTAGGTTCTTTCTCCAAACATTCCTCTGGCGTACAGGGTGCTGTCCGCCTGGGCGTTTTCGCCTGTGTAGCCGTCTGGCAGACCTAAGAGCTCATACGGGGTATAAAGGTATTTACTGCTTGCCGTTTTATTATTTATCGAAATGATTCCTTTTTCACTGGAGAGGGAATCGTCCTGGATCAGATTTCTTGCATTTAGAAGCTGGGTTTCTCCATAAAAGCCCTCCTGGTGAAGCCAGTAATACAAGTCTTTTTCTTCATAGGCCTCTTCCGTGGAAATCTCCGTCCAGGAAGAGCCGTCATAAACGCTTCCCACAAAGCCACGCAGATACAAAGAAGCCGGATGCTCCATGGTAATTTCAAGTGCCGTATCCGATGACGCACTCCAGGCTCCGGTCTGCTTTAACTTTCCATCTGGAAGGGAATTTGCCCCCTGCCCTTTGTAGCGGAGCCTGGAAAGTCTACTTAATGCCTCTTCTTTGGCATTTGCCACAAGCTGGGAGTCCTGGTACTCATTCTTTGGCACCAGGCTTTGAAGAAACACACCCCCGAAAACGGAGACCAGAAGAAGACCAAATGCCCCGGCAAAAAATGCGGACACGTCGACAGCGTTACCTAAGTTTCCCCCTTTATTTTTCGTCATGTAGTTTAATTCTAACAGGGTTCCAGCGTAAAAGCCAAGACAAAGCCTGGTATCTGGAAGCAGTTCTGTTTTTACCAGAACCACCGGAAGGACTGCCGCAAAAAGAAGGAGCAGCACATACCACCGAAGCTTCAGGATTAAGAAGCCAAACAGCCCACAGGCAATGCCAAGGAAAATAAGAACTGCCAGCTCCCCATTTGCTTTTCCAGAATCCTTCAGCTGGTAGATGGTAAGGTAGATCCCTGCTTTTTTCCCAAGAACTTCTGCAAGTTGGTTCCAGAGTGAAAGAAATCCGTTTAAAAGCATGCCAGAGAACGCAAACAGGCAGATCCCGGCAGCTGCACTTAACGAGAAAACCGCAGCAACCAAATGTTCCCGAAGCCTGAAAAGAACGGCACAGAGAAGGGCGGTCACAGTGACGCTCACCAAAAAAGGAATCCCATTCACAGACGGAATCAGGGTATGCAAAAGCGCAAAGGTACCAACGCCATTTACCAGAAAAATCAGGAAACTTTCCAGCAGGATACCGGGCAGGTATCTTCTATGTTTTTCTTCTTGTCTTGTGATCCATACTTCCATGTGATGGTTTCTCCTTTATCTGCTGTGGTTCCACAGCTTACAACGGTTACCTCGCCCCGGGTTCGAAGCCTTCTAAGGTCTTCTTCCTCTGGTGCGCCCGTAATATAAATATAATTTGCAAATCTTTGTTGTCCCGGAGTGTGAAGATATTCTGTGATGGTGCAGGGCTTTTCCCCCTCCCCTCCGTGGCGGAGGAATAAATAGAGAATAGTTTCATAATCCTCGCGGGTGCGTATTTTTTCAATGTAAAAATGTCCGGTGCTGTGGTCAAACACGCCTGCCTGACAGGAAATGCCCTGTTCCATAAAACTATTTAAAACTGCGGCAAACACTTCACCAAGCGTCTGTGCTACGGCTGGAGCTTTTTCCTTTAAATAGGGCTCTGCCAGGATCAGGACCGTATCATCCACCGGGAAACTTCTCTGGCGGATCATCATTTTATCTAACTTGCCGGTCAACTTCCAGTGGATCTGACGAATGCTGTCCCCCTCCTGGTATTCCCGGATATCAAAGGTCTCCCCCGGATCATCCCCAGGACGGGCTCCCGAATAGCGGAAGCTCTCCATGTCAAAGCCCTCTTTTGTGAGAAACTGAAAATCTTCCTTTTGCTCACAGGGCATCACCACCGTACAAGCGGACAGCCCCGCCTTCCTCTTTTGCCCTGCCAGACCAAAGAAATCATAGGAGCGCCAGGTGTGTAAGGTGGCGTAAATACAACCGCACCACTGGCTTTTTCCCTGGAAGTCAATGGCTTTTTTCCCTCTTCCTTTAAGGGAAAACGAAAACGGAAGCTCCATCTGCTCCCCAGTAAAATGATTTTCCAGATGCAGGCTGCCTTTTCCAAGAAATACCGGAAGGACAGACTCATTTGCAATCTGAAGCTTTCCTTTCCAGATCCCATCCTGTTCCGCAGCTTTGGGGAGCTTTAGCTTCATAGTGATCTTTTTTCCGCAAAAGAAACCAAGCAGCAAAAACGCCACTACCGCAAGGGCGGACAAAAGCAAAAGGACGGCATATACCCAGACTCCGGTAAAAACCGCAGCCAGGGCAAGCAATATGAACCATATAAGTAGTAAAATCCTGTTTTTCATTCTCCCTCTACCTTCGGTGCCGATGTATCTTTTAAAATTTCTTCCAGAATGTCCTTCGCACTCTGCTCCTGGTATCTGGCTCTTGAATCCAGGATCATACGGTGTGCGGTTACATCTGTGAATACTTTTTTTACATCTTCCGGGATCACATAATCCCGTTCTTCCATGAAGGCTGCCGCCTTTGTCATACGGCATAAAGCCAGGGTTCCACGGGGGCTAAGACCAAGTGTGATCATCGGATGGTTTCTGGTTGCCTCTGCAAGGGTTGCAATATAGTTCAGGATGGAATCTGCCATATATACTTTTTGTACCTGATCCTGAAGCATAACAACTTCTTCTTTGGTAATAACAGCTTTCGCGTTCTCCAACGGATTTTTTGTCTGCCGGTCCCGAAGCAGCTCTACCAGGTTTTCGTGATCCGGGTAGCCCATGGAAAGGCTTATCATAAATCGGTCTAACTGGGATTCCGGCAGCATCTGGGTTCCGGAAGAGCCGGTAGGGTTCTCTGTAGCAATGACTACAAAGGGCTGCGGAACCGGATGTGTCTCGTTATCTACCGTTACCTTTCCCTCTTCCATGACTTCCAGAAGGGCTGCCTGGGTTTTGCTGGAGGTACGGTTGATCTCGTCCGCCAGAAGCATGTTGCACATCACCGCGCCTGGGCGGTAGATGAATCTGCCCGTCTGTTTTTCGTACATGGTAAATCCGGTTACATCGGAAGGAACTACATCCGGCGTAAACTGGATCCGGTTAAAATCCATTCCCATAAGACGGCAAAGTGCCAAAGCTGTGGTTGTCTTTCCAACACCAGGAACGTCTTCCAAAAGCACATGTCCTCTTGCCAGCACTGCCATGATAATCTTATCCGTAACTTCTTTTTTTCCTTTTATAATGGTTCCAAGCTCCTTCTGAAGCTGTGTGATCTTATCTGCCATTTCTTTCCTCCTGCCCTTTTTACTGGCTGATCCAGGTTCTTTTTCTTATGTGTCAATTGGTATCGCTCATATCATAAAAACTGGTTTTGCAATTTAAAAACCGGCTGTATGCCGCCATTGCACAAAACGCCTGGTCGGTAGCCATGGGATCGCTGTCCCCGTCTAATAGATGGGAAAAGCTTCCATCTTTTTTATAATACTCCATCAGGTTGTCGTAAAGCCCTTTTTCCTTTTTCCGGAAACGTGCATCCTTGTTACAGTCGATTCCATACGTGCTAAGCGCAAGGATTACCTGGGAAACGGACTCGGAGCTTTTATCCCCATACGCCTCATAACCGCCATCCTCTGCCTGCGCATCCGCTAAAAATTCCACGCCACGGTCAATGATGGCACTGATTTCTTCCTCTGTGGCATAGGGCTCTAAGCACTGTAAGGTCATGGCAGTCAGATCCACATCTGCGGTATCGGAACTGTCATCTAAGGAAAATCCACCGGATGGCTTTTCCTGTCCCACAATGTAGGTCAGATACTTTTGTTCCAGTTCCCCGTCTACGTCCGAGCGGTCCGCATTTAAGGCAAGAAGGGCATACACGGCTCCATTTAACCCCTGCGCGGTTACAGCCTCAAAATCTTCCAGGGACTTTATAAGGTCATACCCTCCAATATCGGAAGGATCGATCCCGATGGCCTTACAAGCCAGGACAGCCCTTGCATACTCGGTATAGCGGTTTTCACTTAATACCCCTTCCTGCTCCTTGACGCGCTTTTCTAAGTTTGCCCTGTATTTTTCGTAATAGCCGTCCTCTGCCGCTTTCCCGGAGCGTGCCAGTGCGATCACCGTCCACTCTCCGCCGAGGGAATCAGAAGCCGGGGAGGGAATACTTGTCTGTTCATAGGAAGCCGTTTTCTTTAATGCTTCCTCTAAGGACGGAGTACCGCCACAGCAGCCGGATAACAGGCTGATGGCAGCTGCCGCCGCCAGTATTCCGGCAAAATAGCATTCCTTCCTTTTCTTTTTGGGATTTAACATTTTTCGTTTCTCCTTCTTTAAAAAATCAAATTCCACTCACATCTATTTTTCTATCATCGTTTCTCTGATTCCTGTATCAGCCCATATTTTACCTTGATCCGCTCCAGCTTTTCCAGAAGCGGACGGCTAAGCAGCCACAGGAAAATCACGGTGGAGGCTGCATGTACCAGATCCACGGGGGCGCCTGAAATGTAGTAGGCGATCAGGCTGCTTTTTGTAATATATCCGTAGGACATCAGGATGCTGGCAGGATTCATAATGCCTCCATAAATTAAAAAGACACTTAAAAATCCGTAGATACAAAGATCGAACTTCCTGGCTTTTAAAATCCCCTTCTGGTACAGGATCCCTGCCAGAAATCCGATCATGCCAAAGGCAAACATCTGCCAGGGTGTCCAGGGGCCCTGCCCCATAAACATGTTGGAGATCAGCATGGTAAGGCTGCCAACTAAAAATCCAGCCTCGCCGCCAAAGGAAATCCCGGTTAAGATCACGATGGCAGCCACAGGCTTGAAGCTTGGCACCATGAAAAAGGCGGCGCGTCCTGCTACGCCAATGGCAGCTAATACGGAGATCACCATGATCTCCCTTGCCTTTGGCTTCCTGCCCTCAAACATCATAAAAAAGGGAAGCATGGCTGCCATTACCACGATCAGGCTGCAGAGCAGGTATTTTCGCCCTCCCCATATCTTCACCGAGAAGAATAGAAGGATTGGTACCACGATCAGCATGACCGCAAATGCAAACCAGGTGCGGCGGCTTACCTTTCCCTGGCGCTCCATCTGGCGGATAATCATTCCGTCGGACGGAAGGGTATATTCTTCCAGTTCTTCAGAAGGAACTTCTTTTCGATGGAAAGGATTTTGTTTTCCCGAATTCTTTAAACGGGCGGCATCCGAAGCTGGTTTTTCTTCCCCAAAGAATTCATCCAGAAATTCATCTAACTGGGATTCGTCAAGCATGACACCACATCCTTTCCGGTAACTGCCTCTGGAAACAGACCTCTTGCCATACGGTTTGCCGCAGTGGTATAAAAATTATTTCCAGCGAAAAAGTCTCTTGTCTTTTTGCTTGTCACCACATTTCCCTCAAAAAACAGGCCTGTCGTATCCGCATACTCAGCTACAAATTCCACGTCATGGGAAATCATGAAAATCGTCATTCCATGGGATTGCAGCTTCTTTAAAATACTTCCAAGCTCTTCTTTGTATTCCGCGTCCATTCCCTTGGTTGGCTCATCCATAAGAAGGATCTTCGGGCGAAGAAGAAGCACTTTTGCAAGGGCAAGCCGCTGCTGCTCCCCGCCGCTTAAATCATAGGGATGGCGGTTAAGCAACCCTTCCAAATGGGTAAGGCTTACAATCCCCTCGATGGCTTTTTCCTTTTTCATGGAAATGGGGTACTCGCTGGACGGCCTTTCTTTTCTTCCGCCGATCACGCTATAAAGGTCTTCTAATACGGTCTTTTTTAAAAAGATGCTCTGGGGATTCTGCGGCATAACACCAAGATACCCACCGTATAACTCCCGGTCGGAAAAGGAACGAAGATCCTTTCCATCCAGGTAGATTCTGCCGCTGTACGGCTGATGTACTCGTCCAAGTAAAGATAAGGTGGTACTCTTTCCGGTTCCATTTCCCCCTACCAGGCCATAGAATTCTCCCTTTTTTACTTCCAGTGACAGATCCTGAATAACATCGGGGCTGTCCTTTTCATACCGGAACCAGACATCCTTCATCTGGATGGCTGGGGGCGTATTTTCTTTCTGGCGCTTGAAATGTCCGAAAAAGCCTGTCGTTTCGTTTTCGTTTTTCTCCCCTTTTTTTTCCAGCCTTTGGTTGGCCTGTTGGATCTGTTCTTTTTTTATTCCTTTTTCTTCTATATATTCCCGGATCCACTGTCTGCCTTCACTTACGGTAAGGGGACAGGTAAGGGCGCTCTCTGTCCCTGCATAAATCTGCATGGGAACCGGCATGGATAAAAACATACCGTGGTGCTGTTCCTTTAATTTGGTTCCAATCTCCCTGGGAGTCCCTTCCAAAAACAAGGTTCCCTCATCCATGACAAACACCCGGTCTGCATACGGAATGATATCCTGCAGGCGGTGTTCCGTCAGTAAAACCGTGGTTCCAATGTCACGGTTAATCTTCTTCACGGTCTCCAAAAAATCGGAGGCTGCAATGGGATCCAGCTGGGAGGTTGGCTCGTCCAGGATCAGTAAAGACGGGTGCATAGCCATCACGGAAGCCAGGTTTAGAAGCTGTTTTTGCCCACCTGACAATTCCGATACATTTTTATAAAACCACTTCTGGATGCCAAAATAACTTGCCATCTCTGCCACCCGAAGGCGGATGGTGGCATTGTCATACCCAAGGCTTTCCAGTCCAAACGCCAGCTCATGCCATACCTTATCGGTCACGATCTGGTTGTCCGGATTTTGCATCACAAACCCGATCTCCTGGCTCTGGGTGCGGTGGTCGGTATCCCTAAGCGGAATATTCCGGTAGAGGATCTCCCCCTCTTTTTCTCCAGCTGGTGCAAGCACGCTTTTTAACTGGCGAAGCAGGGTGCTTTTTCCGCAGCCGCTCCTTCCCATGATGACATTTAAGGTTCCTTCTTTTATGTTCAGGTTTACATGCTCCAGAACTTTTCTGGAACTTTCCGGATAGGAAAACCCGAAATCCTTTATTTCTACAAGATTCATCTGTCTGTTCCTTCCTGTTCCAGCGTCTGGTAAATTTTTTGATACGTCATTTCAAGGTCTGTCGTTTCTTTTCTCCTGCTATAGGAAAAGCGGATGGTTTCTGTCACATCCAGCAGCACCGGAAGAAAACAAAAGGCTGCAAAACAAAGATAGGTAAGCAGGGCAAGTAACGGGGAAACCGAAACAGGTGCCGCGTATCCCTGAATGGTAAAGCCAGCTAACAGGATTCTGGGATCATAACTTGCATAGGCAGCCCCTTTGATACAGCCCCCTGTAAATATAGCAGACAGTCCGATCATCATTCCCAGGACATACTTATCTTTTCTTGTAAAATGGTAAATGGAAAACGCAGTCCTTCCCTTCAGACCATATCCCCTGCTTCGCATGGAATCAGAGGTCTCAATGGCATTTTCCAGCGCCCAGGTAACCAGGATGGAGAGCATGTTAAGGCCATGGCGGATACGCGCAAAAAGGCTCCCTTCTGATACATCCCGTCCCATGGCTTTCTGCCCGCTTCGGATTACTTTTAACTGTGCAGTAAACCTTGGCACAAACCGAAGCGCCATAGATAAGATCAGGGAAAGCGCCGGAATGATCCGCCCAAACAGATAGATAAATTTATCCGTTGTCATCACTTTATTGTAACAGGAAAACCACTGGATGACTACGAACATCACAGCGCCAAGCACCACACCGTACACAAGTGCTTCCAGGGTGATCCAGTTGCCGCTGCTTTTTACATAATACAGCATGGTAACCCCGTAATGATTAAACATGGGATTTAATAGTGCCACAATGAGAAGACCTGGCAGAGTAAGAAGAAAGCTTTGTTTCAGAGTCTTTTCCCATCCGTTTAATAAAAACGAATAGGAAAATGCTCCAATATAAGAGATCCCGATGAACACCGGGTGTTGATTGAACATGGTAAAAAAAAGTACCACTGTAAAATAGAAAAAATTCAAAAAAGGATGACAGGCAGAAAAGGTATCCATTACCGTAAGGTTTGCACACGTTCTGTTGTTTTTTTCTTTATTCATTGACAACGCTTTCGGCACCGATATACTCCCTCTTCAGTTCATACTCATCACAATAGGCATCCATCTTGCTGCCCTTATAACAGCGAATGGTACAGCTCTTATTAACGATCCACGGACCGACATACTCCGGATCGTGACGGATTTCCACACTTTCCAGCCGGTTGCAGCCATGGAATACCCAGCGTTCGATCACATCCACACTCTCCGGGATCACAACATGTTTTAAGTTGTTGCATTTGAAAAAGGCACTATCGCCAAGTTCTACTAAACCTTCCGGAAGGTTTAATTCCTCAAGGCCTGTAAACCGAAACGCCTCTGCCTCGATTACCTTCAAGGTATCTGGGAAAATTACCTTTTTTAACTCCTTGCACCGAAAGAACGCTTTACTTCCAATCACTTCAACGTGGTCTGGCAGCACCAGTCTTTTTAGCTTGGAACAGGAATCAAATGCTCCCTCCTGAATTTCCCGGCACTCTGAGTCTTTTGCAAACACGGCTCTTAATAGATTGGTACAATCACGGTAAGCTTTTGGTCCTAAGGTTTTTAAAGACGCTGGAAAATGGACTGCACGCAGGCTGTGATTTTCTGAAAACGCCCGCCGTTTAATTTCCTTCATTGTCTTAGGAAGAACAACTTCCTTTCGGATCTGGCACTGGAAAAAGGCTTCCCGTCCAATGATCTTACAATTTGGTGGGAGAATGACTTCCCGCATCCGTCCATCTGCCCGAAAACAGCCATCGTCAATGTAGATATATTTTTCCGGGATCTCCTTCCTTGTAACATCCCCCTTTAACATTTTTGCCTGCTGTGCTGTAAATGTCCGGCTGTCATACCGCAACATACTCCAGCGCATTTCTTCATCTTTATAAACACGCATTCTTTTCTTTCCTCCGCTTTTTAGGGTAACAAAAACAGAGCCCCATTACTTCGATGAGCCTCCGTCCTTTACGACAAGTGGAATATGCTGACTTAAAATGCGCTGTTATGTACCGCTGATTTCATACAGTGATTATGGTTCCGGAATCGCACCGAATTTTCCTAAATCAGCCTTATCTGGCTGAACCATGTCTGGTTATTTAATTTTTCGTTCTCTGATATTTCTACCTATATCAAATATTAGTATTATAGCATTTGAAATGGCATCTGTCAAATTTTGGCAATCTATGAATCTTTTTGCAGGATCAGTGGTTTAGAACCGGTTGGGCTTACCCGGCTATTTTTCGTCTCCCTGATAGGGATTTCCCACATCGTTTCCAAGGTCACAGGTGTACACCCACAAGATCACATCCCCGTCTTTTGGCTTGTACGCAGATGCCCCATAATTGGGAAATGTCCCATTGACACTGTACATCCAGCCGGAATTTTTTCCGCAGTCCAGCTCATAGAGCTGGTTAATTCCTTCCACATAGTAGCTGTCATAGAGTGGGGTGTACTTCGAAGAAATCTGAATCCCCTTTTCCCCACAGATGGTTTTTAAAATATCAAAGACGCTCTCCCCTGTGGTAAATGAGACCGTTGTCTTTTTTAGGATCTGTCCATCCTCCGGGACAAACTCTTTTTTGGTTTCCTTTAACTCCTCCATGTGATCCAGGACCGTCGCACAGGAGATCTCGATCGTACAGGTCGCAGGCTCCCCGGAAGAGGACTCTCCCCCACAGCCTGTAAACACGCTGGCACATAGAAGCAGTAACAGACTTAATAACAAGGTCAACCACTTTTTTCGTTTTTGGTTCATACGCTTCCCTTTCTTTTTATTCTTTCTCTACAGGTATTGTAGCATTGTTTGAGGGGACTGTCATCTGGATTTATAGTTTCTGGTCCTTTCCTGGTTTCTTTTATTTTCCCCATTTTCTTTTAACCAGAAAAAACATCCACCACGCCAGAGAACTTTTCTCCGACATTGGTGGATGTTCCGATTCTTATTTTACGGTTACTTTGACCTTCTTGGTAACCTTTCCGGATTTTACCGTAATGGTTACTGTGCCTTTTTTCTTCGCTTTTATCACACCCTTTTTCGTAACAGTTGCCACCTTCTTATTAGAGGTGGTGTAAGTCACCTTCTCCTGGGAGGTGATTGGAGAAATAACAGGCTTTAAGGTAAGGCTCTTACCCTTTTTCAGGGTGAGCTTCGTCTTTAATCCGGTAATCTTAGTTGTTTTTACCTTCGCGCTTTGTACCTTTACCTTCAAGGTTGCTTTCTTGCCACTCTTTAAGGTGATGGTGATCTTCGCACTTCCAGTTTTCTTACCAGCCTTGATCTTGCCGTTTTTATCCACGGTCACAATCTTTTTGTTGCTGGAAGTCCAGGACTTCACGGAATCCCCATTTGCCAGACCGGTAACCTTTACTTTTGTCGTAGCCTGTTTCTTCTGAAGCTTGATGGAGGTTACATTTAACTTCATGGTTGCGGTGAGCTTGCTTCCGTTATCACGGCTCTGTTTTGCACCGCAGATGGAGCAGATTCCCTCCTGTTTTTCCGGTGAAAAAACAGTCGCTTTGGAAATCACTGTCCAGGTGAAGTTATGGTCGTGAGTAAGCATCGGGATCACTTCTGTTTTGGTTGCCCCGCATACAGTACAGGTATAAACCTTTTCCCCGGCTGCGGTGTAGGTTGCCTGTTTAGTGATGGTTCCAGCGTCATAGGTATGCTGGCTGGTTTTTGGAATGGTTTCCGTCTTCGTATAACCGCACACCAGACAGGTAAATTCCTTCTTTCCTTCTGCTTTGCAGGTAGCTGCGTTTACTACCCTGCCTTCTCCATAGGTATGCTTCTGATAGCCGCCCTTTTTCGTATTATCAGTAATATCACAGGTTCCATATCTGGACACACATTCATGCCAATGGGATCCAGAGTCATAAGACCAGCTTTCCGACCACTCATGTTCGTGTTCCTTCCGGTAGTCATCTGTATAATGGAAAACGATCTCGTCTCCATCTTCCAGATACTGCTCTTTTACGCCAAGATCAGAATGGATACCATTTAAAGTGTACATCCAGCCGCTATAATCCCCGTTTGTAAATTCAGCAAGTTCTGGTTCTCCTGCCCGGGTAATTCCGGCAATATAATTTTCTTCTTTTGCAGAACGATAGGTCATGTTATTTTCTGCAAAAGCCGTCTTTAATACTGCAAGAACATTTGCATTTCCATCTACCTTGTAATCTGTCTTTTTGATCCAGGTTTCCAGGTTTCCATTATATAAAGTATGGCAGGTTCCGTCTGTATCACTGTTATGTACGCTGTCTCCAAGAAGGGTAAGGCTAACAGTGATCGTTCCTGCATTTTTCTTCAGCACAGTTACGGTCAGCTGGGTAAAAGCTTCTTTATAAGAAAGCTTTAAGGTCTGCTCTCCACGCTGATTTTTGTTATATCCCTCAATAGTAAGATCTGTCCACGGGATTTCCTGTTCAGTACCATCACTGATAAGGGCTTTTACCTGCATTCCTGTAAAATCAAGGTCTTCCCCAATGTCAAACGCTGTACGATAATCACCGCTAAGCTCCAGGGAATCTACCGTAATCCGCAGGCCTTCTGTGGAGAACAATTTGTCCATATCTGCTCCAAGAGGATCGTCCGTACGGTTATACCCAGTTTTCCAACCACATCCGTTTACATCCGGACAGTCTGTAGTACCATTTTCTGTATTAAAATAGGTAGATCCGCTTGATGTCTCATGGGAAGCACAGCTGGTATCAATATATTTTACGAATCCAATACCATTTGTAGCTCCGCAATCCTTTGAATAATAATTATTCGAAATCGCATCGATCCGGTTCAGACTGTCATAGAAACCAATGATTCCACCTATATAGGAAGCATTTTCACCAGTAGCCTGGACTTTTCCTGTGAAGGAATTATTTCTAAGGGAATACTGACAGTTGTCCCAAGTCTGTGCCACATAGGTATCTCCACCTAGAATACCCCCAACCTTATCTGCACCTGTAACAGTTCCCTCCGACACACAGTTATTAATGGTAACCTTTGTTCCATTTGGAGCTGAAGAATCATCATATCCGCCACCAACAATACCTCCGGCATGCTGTCCGGAAGCAGTTACTGTTCCATAGAATTCAGATCCGATGACTTCACAGGTTCCCATGGCATTATCACGGGTTCCAATGATACCACCTACATAATCCGTTCCATAAACATCTGCATAACTCACGCAGTTCTTTATAGTTCCCTGCATACGCCCTGCGATGGCACCGATCTGACTCTGTTTTTTGTCATACCCAATGACAACACCCTTTTCGATGGTGCAATTTTTAATCGTTGCTACAAATGCGGCAGAACAACCAGCATAAGGATTGGTAGTCTTATTTGCTCCAATAAGACCGGACTTTAAGGTACTGGAGCCACTCTTTAAAGTTACATTATCAATCTCAACTGCACTTCCAGAAAGACCGACACCTTCAAAGTTATTGATAAGCCCGTAACCTGCGATTTTCTTTCCATAAATGTTCAGGTTCCGGATCCTGGTATTTCTGACATAGCCAAACAGTGGAAGCCCACCTTCCGGCACTGTGATGGTATGTCCAGCGCCATCCAGGATGCCGCTAAATGCATTTAAGTTTGCTCCATTTTCCAGATTAACTTTGCCATTCTTTGTTGCACCGATCGGCTTCCAGCCATCCGGAAGGGTAATATCCGCATCCAGTCTGAAGTAAGCATCTGAAAAAGTAAATCCGTCTTTATTTACTTTTTCACGCAGCGCTTCCAGATCCGAAACTGACTTAATAAGGTATGGAGATTCTTCTGATCCGTTTCCTTCCCATGGAAGCGGTTCTTCCGTAACCGTAACAGCAACCGGATTTGAAACCACTTTTTCGCTGGTCAAAGTATTTCTTTCTGTATCTTTGCCCTGTTCATAAGACCGGTCAGTACGCTCATACCAGACTTCACAATAATAGTAGGTGGTTCCAAGTTCTGAAACCGGAGGTGTATAAGAGCTTTTTGTTTCATTTACAAGAGCCTGTCCGTTTTCATTACTATTCTCTGTATTTTTATACCATTGATACTGTGCAATGCCTTGTCCAGTAACTTTCTTAAGACTGACTTCCAGTTTTTCCGTTAATGGCTTCCCTTGTATCCAGGAAATAGGCTGTGGCTGGGTTTCTATCTCCGGTTTTTCAAGTTTTTCCGACACAACCGCAATTTTGGTAAAGTCACTTTTGGCAGGATATATTTTTCCATCGATTTCATAATTGACGATACAGCAATAATATCTTGTGTCAAAAACGGAATCTGTAGGAACCCTATATGCTTCTTCGGTGGCTCCCTCCAATTTTACATACTTATCAAGAGCTACATAATCCGGCACATAAACATTATCAGGCAAGACCAGATAATACCATTGATAAGTCAGTTTTCCCTCTTCCGGACGCAACACTTCTGCACCAGCCGAGAGAACGGGGGATTCTGAATTTTCATAAACAGCCCCATATTTTCCAGTGATGTTTACGGTTACTTCCGGTGTGTAATCAATATCCCCCGGTGTTATGACAAAGGTATATTTTGTATCTTTAGAATTATGATAAGTTTCATTCTTTTCTAAAATAAATGAAATCCGGCATTCATCATTTTTTTCCCAATCCGGGAAAAAGCGAAGCCCTACAGGGATGCTTTGGACCGTTGCCCCTGTGACATTCAGTTTATTGTTATAGTAAAAGAGCTCCTTTATACCACCATAATAAGTCCCGCAATTTAGGTCAAAATATTTTGCATTCTGGGGAACTTTTATTTCAAGTACCTGGTCTTCCAGGGTGTCCTGCAAACCAGTTTCTATCTCATGTCCCCAGGAATCCAAAAATTCCATGCTCGTCAGATGTGACCGATAGTATATTGGAACCTTAACAGATTGTAAGACATTTCCGTTTTTCCGTACCTCAAATCTTATGGAAGAAGTTACATTTGCACACTGGAAAACCGTTGTATTTTTTAAGAATGTCTCTTTTCCATCTGTCAGCTTTACCCGATAGATGCTTCCATCCTGTGGATTGGAATAAACCGCATATACTGCCGCACCTTCTGGGATATCATCCGTAAGCTCAGCTTTGACATAGAAATTTCCATCACTTAGTTCCGAAGGAATCCATAAAGCGTCTTCCCCATCTAATGTGGCGGTTTCGACCTCTTTTGTTGTCTCTCCCTTTTCCACACGCAAATGTACTTTACTGATATAATCTCCAGGCTGCTCACTGGCAGGAACAACTGTAACGGTTGTATATGCAGCCGAAATGTCCGTTACCTCCGTCCCATCAGAGGTATTGATCAATTTCTCCGCAGTGATTAAATAACTCTGGCCAGCTTCTAATTTTGGCAGTGTTACATTTCCCTCTGAGTCTGTGAGTAATTCTTCCTGTTTGACACCATTAATATAAATGCTTGCCCCTGTGCAATTTGAAAAACATCCCCCAAAGTCATTGCGCTGTCTCAGCTTTAGTGTTATTTCCTGTCCCTGGGTATAGGTTGCTTCAGTTTCTGTGAAAAACGCAAACTTATCCTTGCCGTTTTGTGCCTGTATAAAAAAATGCAGTTCATCGCCGTTTTGTACGGTACGGCTAAGGGCCGATCCCAGATTTCGGGTATCGTGATTCAATATAGATTTAATATTGGGAACATCATTTTTGTTGTATCCCCACAATTTATATATTATGCCATCATATATCCCATTTTCATCTTCGTGGTAATCATATCCAGCTTCTGCTCCTCCCGGATAATAAAGATCATGGGCCAGCTTTAAGGCATCATCCATATTATATGTATTTTTGCCGGTAAGCGTAATGGACCGCCCAGCCATCGGATTACCATCTTTATCATTCAGGAACTTTCCATCTTTGCTGACGCTTACCGTAACCTGTACTTCCTGGGTTTCTTCGTTAGATTCTTCCTGATCGGTTCCGTCACTAAAAAGAGCCGTCTCTTCTTCTGACAGGTTTTCCGAATCGGTAAAGCCATCGCTCTCCGGTACTTCTATTTTCTCATCATCGATAAAATCGGTATTTTCTTCCTCTTCAACATAACCAGCGTCTTCTTCTGCAAAATCGCTATCTACAGAAATATCGGTTCCGCTGATCCATTCCTCCGCAAACACGTCTGTCGGAATTTGCAGCACTAACAGAAAAACAAGCAGCCAACTGGCTAATTTTTTCCATAGTCCTATTTTTTTCATTTATTCCAGGCTCCTTTCCTTTAAAAAAGGCCCCTCTTCCTTACGGAAGAAGAGCCTCCATTATTGGTGCTTATTTAACCTTTACAGTTACCTTTACAGATTTACTTCCAGATTTTACAGTAATTTTCGCTGTTCCTTTTTTCTTTCCGGTTACAACACCCTTAGAGGAAACGGTTGCAACTTTCTTATTGGAACTTGTATAAGTAACTTTCTGCTTGGAAGTGAACGGTTTCACAACCGGTTTCAGAGCCACTTTTTTGCCCTTCTTAACAGTTACCTTTGTATTAGCCACAGTAACCTTCGTAGTTTTTACTGCTGTTTTCTGGACTTTTACAGTAACTGTCTTTTTCAGTCCACTGGCAAGAGTAATCTGAAGTTTCGCTGTACCAGCTTTCTTTGCTGTGAGCTTGCAGGTACCATTCTCTTTTCCTTTTACGGTAAAGATCTTGGTGTTAGTAGACTTCCAGGATTTTACGGAATCACCTTTCGCAAGACCTGTAACTTTCAGGCCAGAGGTGGACTGTTTTACTTTCAGTTTTACTGTGGTTGCATTGACTGTAGCTGTTGCTTTTAATGCAGTGCCTTCGGCTTTTGTCTCTTTTGCTCCGCAGGTCTCACAGATTCTTTCCTGCTGCTCTGGTGCAAGTACAGTTGCTTCCGCTGTTACTTTCCAATCACCGAACTTATGTCCAAGTGCTTTGATTGCTTCTGTTTCAGTTGCATCACATCTGCTGCAGGTTTTGGTAATCACGCCATCAACTGTACAAGTAGCTTCCTTGGTAACTTTAGATGTAAAATCATGTCCAAGAGCTGGAATTTTCTGCTCATCTGTTTTCGCATCACATCTGGAGCAATGCTTGCTCTGCTTACCGTCAGTTGTGCAGGTAGCTTTCACATCTACAGTGTAGTCTTTTGCGAAATCATGACCAAGTGCCGGAATCTCTTCTGTAACAACATCGTTACATCTGCTACAGGTTTTGGTAAGAGTTCCTTTTTCAGTACAGGTAGGTGCTACTGTTGTTTCCACATAATCATGTCCGAGAGCCTCTATCTTTTGAATATCATCTTTCGCTTCGCAGCCTTCCCGTGTACAATGCTTGCTCTTCTCGCCATTCTCTGTACAAGTTGCTGGTTTATCCACGGTATACTCATCAGAATAGCTGTGACCTAATGCAGGAATAACACTTTCCGTATCATCTTTATCGGAATAGCTCTTACCACAAACATCGCAAACGTTAGTACCCTTACGACCTGGTTCGGTACAAGTCGGATCTTTTGCTTCTTCTGTATCCGCTTTGTAGTGAATTACTGCAGATGCTGGACAACTGGCATCTTTCGAAATTGTATCCCATTCTGTTTTACTTCCATGATAACAAATAGATGTTAAACTGGAACATTTAAAAAACGCTTTGTTTCCAATTTCATTTAACATTGCAAAGTTAGCTTTTGTGATACCAGATCTTGAAAATGCATAATCACCTATTTTTTGTGTTTCAGAAAAATCAAGCTCATTTAAACTTGTGCAACGTCCAAAAGCATATTTTCCAATTTCTACTATAGGTGTAGATTTAAACACGCTCAATGCACTGCAATAATAAAATGCACTACTACCCGTTATTGAAATACTTGAATCACATAGAAAAGAAGCTAACTGCCTACATTGTTCAAAAGAAGACTCACCAATACTAACAGTTCCTTTAGCATTTACTTGTTTTAAAGCTCCACAATAATAAAAAGCATAATTTCCAATAGAAACTAAACTTTTATCAAATGTAACGCTCTCTATACCAGTATGTCCAAATGCACTATTTCCTATATTCTCAACCGATTCAAGATTAATGCTTAATAATGTGGCAACATTACTAAAAGCAGATGCTCCAATTTCTTTTACAGATGCAGATAATTCAACAGTATTAAGATTTGGATAAGCACTTAAATGATTGTCAAAATTGAAAGCTCCAATTCTTGTAATATTATCACCAATTACAACTTTTGTTGCATTTTTGACTTCTTTATTTTTTAAATACCATTCGCTGCAACTTCCATCTTGATTATTATCAGGTAATGCAGCCGGCTCTGAAGCCCTAAATGAAAGGGTTTTGCTCTCACTATCGTATTTAAAAGAAATTTTAGACTCATTTTCTAATTGTGTCCAACCATCATCAGCTGAATCATTGCTTTCCCCAGTGGAATACTCTTCTGCCTGCGAAGAAAACAAATCGCCCTCTGTTATATCATCAGATATAAACTCATCCTCTATTTCTCCAAAATCCTCTATTTCTACATTCTCGTCCACTTCCTGTGCGCTATAAAATGAATCATTTAGAGCTTCCGCACTCGCATTAAGCGGTGCAGAAGCAACCAGGATCAAAGAAAGGGCTGTCACTAAATAAAATCGCTTTCTCATTCTTTTGTTCCCCATCCAAACTTAGTTTCATCATAGCTTAAAACAAAAGAATATACTTCGTTTTCATCTCCATTTGATACAACTGGAACATAAGTTTTTCCAAGAGTAGTCTCTGGGTATGAATGTGTGTCTGCAAGATCAATATTATCACCTTCATACCACATCCAAGCACTGCCTACCCAGATAGCGCCAATCATTGTGTCACCATCATAATCTGGTTCAGTGTTTTTACCGGTATTATCCCACGGTTTATTTCCAATGGTAATAGTTTTTAAATAGTCTCCATCAGTACCAGTCCATGTTAATACATAATCATCATCTGAATTTTTAACGGCTTCATCTAACACAGCTTTATAAGTTGTACCTTTCTTTACATTATTTACTGTAAACACAGGTTCTCTTCCAAATGTTGAAGTATCTGGAGTTCCAAGATAAGAATTGCTGGTGCTATTCTGATGCCACTCTCTAAAATAGATTTTTACGGTTGCTGCCTGTGCTGCTACACTTGAACCAAGTGTCATTGCTGCTGCGAGTGCTACTGCGGAAACTTTTTTAAACATTTTGTTCATCATACTTTTTTGTTCTCCTCTTTTAAATACGATAAATTGTTTTTTGATATTTTTGTTACCATTAATAAAGTTTCTTTTTCTCCGGCCTATGGCCGCCTCCTCCCTGTTTATTTATTCTCCAAACCAGATTCTCCTATTGATGAAATCCCGGCTATGAAAAATCACATTTAGATAACAAAAGCGAAGTCTCCTTTCATAAATATAGGAGTCTCCGCCAACGTGTAGTATGGTCTGACTTAAACACTTCTGATATGAAATGCTATACACAGGTAAACACAAAGGTTTAGTTCCAGAATTCCACTGGATTGTCTTAAACAGGCTCTTTAGGAGCCGACCACATTATTATTCTTTTGTTAATGAAATCATAACATTTATCTATAAATTTGTCAATCATTCTAAAAGATTTTTTGAAAATTTATTATATTTATAACTCTTCTAAATTATTTTTTCAGTAATTATTTACATATAAATGAAAATCTCTTTCGTGTTTAATTAACCTATTGATTCACTTTTTTCGTAATCTTCTTAGATCCTGTAATTATAAGTAACCTTTTGAATCTCTGATAAAATAGTATATAATCTATATCTTGATGTCTTATATACATCCGCAACTATAAAAGCCCCGACAGCACATTCCATAGATCCATACGATCGGGGGCTTATCCACCATTTTATCAAACCGGTTATCCTATAATTTCCGTATTTTTCTGATGATATAAAACAATTTATCAAATTCTGCTTTTTATAAAGTGCAGGTTCCGTTTTCTATTTTAAACTGGAACAAAACGCCCTCCTTTGTATTCGTCATTTCATACTAGGCATTATGCTGCTCCAGGATTTCCCTGACAATATTATGTAGTTTATATGGAGAAATGAAAATTTGTGCTGTTTTTTTATAATTCACCTTCTGACTTTTTTGATCTTTTTTTCGTCTACTTCTCCTCAAAATTCATAATACTTTATATTTTGGAACTGAATACAGGATAATTCTTAATTATCTTAATAAATAAGACATTAGGAGGCAGTGAAATGATTTCACAAGAAAATTCGACAGGTAGACCATTGGCAGATGCAAAATGGTTAGAAAATCACCATCGTGCAAAACTACCTGAAAGAACTGCTTTTGCTAAGAAATTAGCAAAATTGAATCCGAAAAATATTGTTGACTTAGGCTGTGCAACTGGTTTATGGCTTGAGCTTTTGAATGATATACTCCCGTCCGATTGTGAATTTATCGGCATAGATAGTGATAAAGAATCTCTAAAATTAGCAACTGAACGAAGCAAATTATGGGACAGAAAAGTTAAATTTCTTCATTTAGATTTGGAAAAGGAAGTTGACAAAATACCTCCCAGTGATATAACTTTAGCCTTTAATATTTTTCCATATATTGACGATCTGGATTCCTTTATAAAGGCGTTATGGAATAGATCTCCACATGGAGTTCTTGCAGTACGGCAGTACGATGGTGCTTCAATTCGTTTTGGTCCAATGGATACAGCTATAAGACAAAAGATGGAGTTGGATTTAAGAATAGCAACTGAAAATAGTCAAAAATTTCACCATTATGATATGGACAGGACATTTTCAGCTTTGCATAAATCCAACTATAATAATTTTGAATATAGTTTCGAATTATTTGAACGAGTGAGTCCGTTTGATGAAAACTTTATTCCCTATTATCAAGGCACGCTCATCTGGACCATTCAGCATTTATCTGAAGTATCTGCAAATAATCTAAAAAAATGGATGGAAGCTGACGCGCTTATGAAAAATCGCTATTTTTATGAAGTTGATTTAGTTGCTCTACTGTCATAATCTTCGACCGCAACACGCCACAGACCTTTGTATTGCGCAGCAAACATATTAAGTATTTCAGTATCTCTAGATAGCAATACAACTGGGTCTTGTGGTATATCTCTAAAATCCCAGTTAAATAAAACTTCTTTAGTACCATCTTTATATGTCAGAATAACAAAACCGATTTGGGGTTCTGATTGTGCAATCAGTTTATATTGGTAATTGCCTTTATGCTTTTCAGATACTTGACTGTCTATTTTTTTGAATCGTTCAAGTGCGGATTTATCTCCAATATCTTTCCAAGTTAGACCTTGATTTACATTTTTGGCAATTTTAGCAAATGATTGTTGATAAGAAGTACCATCATATAAGCGTTCATTCGTTTGAATCTCTTCATCTTCGAAATTAAAAGAAGTATTTTGTACATAATCTAAAACAGGCAATCTATTAATAATATATTCCCAAGCGTATTTTGGGGTTCCCATTTTTGTTACATGTAAATAGTTTTTTACGGTTTCACAAATAAGTTCAGAATCCTCAGATACTTTTTGCACTTCATTGTGAGTAGTTATATTTTGCCCAATAATCAACACAATTATAGAAAGTAAAAATGCTGGCACAGCTGCTAATGATGATTGCGAAGTGTATTTTAATGGATCGATATAATAAGTTATTACAAAAGTTGCAATAGTCAAAACCGAATTAAATATCAACAGAATCAATTGTTTTGTTGATGAATTCATTTTTTTCATATGAGTCCTCTCTCGTATAATTATAGCAGATAATTAAGAATTATCTATAAAGATTATATCAAATTTCATACAAATTTTCCATATTTTAATACTATATAATTATTTTTTGAAAAATGCTATTACATGATTTCCAGCATTTCACATTTATGCACATGAAAAAGGCCACCTGCTTTCAGCTGGCCTACTGCTCCAATATTCTAAATATTAATATCACGCAGCATCCATAATTTTCATATTATTTCTCGGATGTCGTTCTCGCAAAATATCCGCTTGCTTTTTGGCTGCTACGTGAATATAGATCTGAGTTGTTTTTATTGAGGAATGCCCCAAAATCTGCTGCACACAGCTCACGTCTACGCCTTCCTCAATCAAATATGTAGCAAAGGAATGTCGGAACATGTGGGGTGTAATTTTTGTTTCAATCCCAGCATTCTTCGTGTATTTCTTTAACATAAAACGAATAGATTGTTCTGTGTATCTGTTTCCTCTATTATTCACAAAAAAATATCCACACTTCTTTATTTCCCTCTCATTTTCTACATAGTATTTCCGCAGAATTTCTAAAACTGTTTTATTGCTGATTTGGATATACCGTTCTTTTCCTCCCTTTCCCATAATTCGTATACGCCCAGAATTCAAATCCATACTCTCATTTCGAATATTTGATATTTCATATACTCTGGCTCCAGTGGCAAAAAACAGCTCTACAACTGCTACATCACGCAAACCATATTTATATCCCATGCCAGAAAGACCATTCAGGTAAGTATACATATAATTTAAGAGCTTCTCTATCTCATCTCTTGGGATAATCCGAGGCAGAACTACTGTTTCTTTAAATTTAACTTTTATTTTTCGAAACGGATTCTGTTCTAACAGTTCCTCTTCTTCCAGGTAACTATAAAAGGCTTTTACCGATGCAATTTTTCTTTTCACCGTTTTCTGCTTATATTTTTTATGCAGCTCCGTAATATACCACTCAATCGTTTCTTTTTCTGGCGCATCACAGCATACAAAAGAAAAGAACTGATTCAAGTCGATCCGGTACGCTTTTACCGTTTTTGAGTCCAGTTCTTTTCTGTAAATGCAATATTCTAAATATTGTTCCAATCTATCCTGTAGCTTCATTTCCAATACTCCTTTTTCTATCACAGTACTGTAAAATATATTTTTTGTCAAAACCAATGCATAAAATACCCGATCGATTTTCCAAAAGAGTTGCCATTCCCAACAACACACTTCACGTCACAATTCTCAGTATTTTTGTAAGGGACTGTTTCCAGCCCCTTACTTTCTCCTATTCAACAAACAATTTTCTTCTGTTTTTGTGTCTCTTTAGAAATTCCTTGCGGACACGATCATATTCCGTTAAGAGGGTAATATCCTTTCGCCTGCTAAGCGGACGGTCAATCACTTCCGCATAATAGGTATGCTGGATCAATTGTCCATAACACGCAGAATTATAAACATCCTGCAGCTTACAGCCGATTGCTGCTGCCACTTCCGGTCCGGTGATGGAATAAACCATCACCGTTCCGTCCTTTCTACATAAATCATATAATGCCTTTGCCATACACACTTCCCCACTTTTCCTTTTATACGATCCACACTTCATTTGGAACTTTTTTTGCAAAGCTGTCAAAGTCACGCCAGGCTTTTGTATCCTTCGCATAAGCTCCCTTTTCCTTACAAGCTCCTTCATATAAATCTTCAATTCGCTTTACGATTCCCAGATAGTCTGTGTGCTCTCCCTTTATAAAATTCATGGCTGCAGTCAGATTGTCATACCGGTACCGAAGCCCGACGTAGGAGCGATAAACATTAAAGCACTGGCGTACTGATGCGATCAGTTCCTCTTTGGTAAGACGCATGAGCTTTTCTTTTGCCACATCCTCCGCCCAGGCCTCTTCTCCGTTGATTCCGAAATAATCACGCTCAAAAATATCATAACCAAGATAATCCCCGGCTTGTGCAGCCACAAAAAACAGGTTGAAGCACTCGGGAATCCACTCTTCCTGAAGAGCTGCCATCAGCTGGTCACAGTCTGCTTCTAAGGTAGAAAATGCAATTTTATATTCCTCAACTTCGGATTCATCATCATTTAAAGACTCTAAAAGAGTTTCCTTATCATCATCCATGAACCAGATCACAAGGGTACACCCTTCGTACATTTCATACAGGTCATCCCAAATATCCTGCCAGTTCAGACCTTTTGCAATGGGCTTCTTGTACCTTAAATTTCTTGCCTGTTCTTTTCTTAGTTCCTGAATGCTCACGCAGCTACCTCCTGATCTTTATTTTCCAGCAAAAAGATATTGCTGCTATAGTCTCCGGAATCCGATACTGACGCTTCCCCGTATAGGCTATCCAGGTATTGGCTGCCGTTTTTGGATTTGGAAATATATAAATAGTAGTTACTCTTTATATATTCCTTTGTTTTCACATCATCCTGGTAGTAACAGCTAAGAACCAACCTGGCTCCCAGCTTTTTAGCCTTCTCTTTTGCAGCTGTAATGGCAAAGTTTACAGCCTGGTCCAGTTCCTCATCCGTCAATTTCTTCTCATAATACCGTTCTAAAAATAATACCAGTTCTTCCCCTTCCTCTTCTTTTGGTTTCCCAGCTCCTGACAGATCTGCAAACTGGATCTTTTTTCGCATTCTGTCACCCACGTAGGATCCCTTGGTCAGCCTTATCATCGCCCGAAATACCACCTGTCCATTTTTTCGGATAAAGAAAAACTTTTTATTCGAATCAAAACAGGACAGCAGGCAATCGCTGTTTAACCCTGAACGGTAGGAGAGGCAGGAATAGCTTGGAATCTCTCCAATCTGCATGACTGGAAGAAGACCGGTTTCCTCTTTTAATACCAGGTTTCCTCTAGTAAAAGTCCTGTCTTTTTTCCATTCTTTTTCCGCTTCTTCGGATACCTCAAAATCAATCTCACGCATGAGATCCCCGGATGGATATTTCAGTTCGTCAAATTTTCCAAGAAGCTCTGCTGTCACCAGCCTCCGGATCTCTTCGATTTTGGAGGGCTGCCGTTCCAGAAAAGTTTCCATGATCTCAGCCCCGCCTACAAATAGAAAGTTGCCAATCCGAGCAGCATTATTTTGTACAAATTCTTCTGAAAACGACAGTTTTTCTTTTAGCAGCCCCCAGGAAACATCCCCTAAGATCAGCTTTTCTTTTAATTCACTTAACGAATCACACTCTTTTACCAGTACCAGATCTTTTAACAGATAGAGGGCCTGTTGTTCCATGGTGATCTCTTTTTCCATGCCTTTTAGCTGCTCCCGGTAAACAAGAAGCCACAGTGCCGTTCCGTAGCTTAAATCCGAAATGTTCCGAAAGTCCTCCCGGATCCATCTGGATAGCGGCTTTTCGGATAATGCAGCTGCAAGTGGTTCTATCTGTCCTTTCCAAAAGGAATACGGCACACACTCCCGTTTTATCAGTTCCCGAAGAACCATGAGTCTTTCATCACATTTGCAGGTCAGCTGTTCATACAAACGGATCAACGCCTCTTTTGCAGTACAAAGAAGCTTTAACTCTTCAAATGTATGCTCCCGCTTTGCCAAAAGTTCGAATCTGTCATTCGATAAAATCAGATCCGCACTATCTTTTAAATTCTTCCGGTTGAGGGTATTTAAGTTTATATACTCCTGGTACATCTCTTTCTTTAACAGCATGGAAGCATTTGGAAGATCATAAAAAAGTTCCGGTTCCTCATTGATGAGATTTAAGAATGCCTTCTTTTTCTGTGTGATGGCATATAATAGAAGTTCTGATTTTTCTACACTTAAACTGGACAGAGAAATTTTAGATAAGGGATTCTGGTACAGGGTATTCACATAGGACACTTTACTGTAAAATACCTCTGCCAGATCCGCACCATCTGTAAATGCCCGTTCCAGCTTACAAAGATCCTCATACAGAGCTTCATTCCACAGCCATAAGTTTAATCCATCCGTCAGATTCTCTTTTTCAATGTACCTGGTCACAATCCTTAACTTTTCCAGTATCTCAACAGGTCTTTCCTTCATCTGATCGAACTGATTCTGATTTAGAGACCGGATCTCAGCTTCATACCCGGCAAGCGTGTTAACAAGCTCCATCAGATCTTGATCTTGAAGAATTTTAAGGTTGTTTACATTTTCCAATAGATCGAGCAGCAACTCCGAGGAAAATACCGGATTCACAAGCAGCATACGGTCTTTTTCCCCTACATTCTCAAAGTCCAGCACATCCGTACACATGGCAATACTTTTTACCAGCTGTTCTTTTTCTTCTTTGCTTACGTTCTGCTCTCCATAATATTTCATATAAGAATAGGCCGTTCCATCGGTTACCAGCGGATCAAAATACACGGCTTTTACCTGTTCATAGGAAAAATCTGAAACTTTATCTATCCCTGCATCCAATAGGATCCGCTGGAACCGGTATGCATTCAGCTCACATCCCTCTTTTTTCAGGATTCCAAGATAGGTAATCGTTTCCGGATCTTCCATCATGTACAAACATACCTGTTCCCCCAAGAACGGGATCACATCCATAACTTCATTTTGAATGATGGCTTCTGCTGCCCGTACACATTTTTCTTCTCCCTTTTTTGCCAGGTAACAAAGAGACAGGCCCGCCGTTTTTAGCATATTTCGTTCCGCTAAATGTCTTTTTATCACTTCTATCATTATGCAACCTCCATCAAATCTATCATCTGCCTGATGCCCTCTAACGCTATCTGTTCATTTTTATACAGGTTCTGAAACAGCAACAACAGATATTTTATTTCCTCTTTGCTGGTTACAATTTTTCCTCTTCTGTCCAGATAATCCCGCATATAGGAAAGAATGATCCTGGCACGTAAGGAATTTTCCGCATATCTTCCATAGTAATAAAAGTCATAGATCTGTTCGAAAAGCTGATTTGTCCCCTTATTTTTCCGAAGCAGAAGATTAAATTCCTTTTTGATCTTCTTTTCCTCTTCCAGCTTTCGCATCCTTGTTTCCTGTATCTGTTTCCACTCTTTTTCCATTTCAAGGCTTCGCAGTTCTTCCTCTGACATGTATTTTCTTCGCAGCGTTTCTTTCCCACTACTGTCCTCCAGATAGGGAAGGATTTCTTTTGCCATCTGCATAGCTTCCTTTTGTTCCATCCAAAGTCCTGTACTGTCTTTTAACAGGATGCTCCTCAAAAAGCTGATGTAGTTTCCAACATCTGTTAAAAACAGATGTTCCTCGATCCACATAAATAATTCCTGATGTACACCTCTTTCCAACAGCGGGCGGCAGATCTCGCATTCTCCACGACTAATTCCATACGAATACAAAGAAAATGATCTCTGGATCATGCTCCATGGTTCCAGAATTCCCGGGATTCCCTCTATTCCAATTTGGGTAATGACGAGCTTTAACATGGAAAAACTGGTCATGGTATTTATATCTTCCATATCTGCTTTCAGGTAATACAACATGCTATCCCATTTCTCCCCAAATACTTTTTCTGCCTCCCCGATTGGATTCTCCCTGGTATCAGGCTCTCCCATAAAGGGAACCGTTTCAAAAGCATCTGGATCTGGTTCTTTGTTTCTCATTTCCCGGTATCCCTTTAAAAATTGTTTCATAAGACCGACGGCATCCAGGATCCTATTTTCGCTTAACAGATGAAAGACATGACGAAGATCGTAATCTATTTTCTTCCAGAAGATTTCCACATACTCCCGTCCGGTCAGCTTTTGATAGGCTGCAAGATAGGATTCCAGCTCTGGTTTTTCAAATGTCCCATTTCGCAGGGTGTCATTTACGCACTTTTCAAACTCTTCCTCCTTAATCTGTGCCACCAGGCAGTGCCATTTTTCCTGGTTTAAATTAATATAATGCCACTCTTTCATCCCATTTTTTCGAAAAGGAAACAGCGTTAAAAAAGTCCGGACATTTTCCACCTTCATTCCATACAGGCAATTTTGGATTTTTTCCTGTCCACCAAGGCGCACTGGAAAACAGTCGTATTTTCTTAAAAGAGTTTCACATAACTCATACACCACATCTGGATACATCTTTTCTCCTGGCAGAAAGGTTTTCAATACCCTTACTGCAATCTTCTCCGCGGTCAATGAGTTCGGATCCAGGTATCTTCGTGCTCCTGTCAATATGCCATTTAAAAAAATTACCTCTTCTTTTTGATATCCATTTTTTATAAGCTGTTCCTCCAACGCCCCGTTTGCATTCGCCGCATTTGTCTGGGAAAGTTTTACCACCTGTTTTAACACCGCAGTTTCTTTGGTCCGATCATTTTTCAGCCGTTTCTCATATTTCATGGCAATCCAGGCATAAAAATGCCAGTCTTCGTAAACAGACAGACTGCGTTCCCTTCCAAAGCAGGCCGCGATCTTTCCCTTTAACCTCTGCCATAACGTATCCGACTCTGGAAAAACGGAAAGGATAAAGACCATTTCCTCCACCTTTTCATACGGATACTGGTGCAGGGCATCCACCCAGAGCTTCCGGTCTTTTGTTGCAAGCAGACACCGGACTGCAAGGTAACACAAATCCTTTTCCCCAAGTGCCTTGCCAAACTGTTTCCAGAAGCCGCTTTTTTGGGTACCATTAAACATACACGGCTCCTGAATACTAGGCGTTACTGCAAGTGCAAGACCAAGGGCGCGATAAACCGGTTTTGTCATGATCCGCCGCTCTTTCATACGCTCTAATACCTCTCCAGGATAGTGAAGATTATATTCTTCCTCCATGCTGCGCTCACAGATTCCATAAAACAGGCTGTTTTCTCTCTCCTGTTTTAAAAATGCTTCTTTGTCCGCATTTGAGGACAGCTGATAGATCATGGATACCATCTGCCGGTACAAGAAGGGATCCAGCCAGTCTTTATAGATGTTCCATTCCATTCTTTGCCTCTCCTTTTTCAACTAAACTTAAATGCATCAATCCCATGCAGGTTATGGCTTTTTCTGGTCAATGTAATACTGTCCTCCAAAAATTCCTGACAGCTTTTTTTCGCTGCCCTTCTCATGCCTTTTGAAGTCTGGCGTTTTGCCATTCTTTTAAATCCAGGTCCCACCAGGTGATTTTTATGATACATTCCCATATTTTTCACTCCATTTCTGCGGGTACAAAGCCCTGCGTTTTTCTTTTCATGCTCTTTCTATATAGCGGATACTGTTTTTTCGGCATTCAAATTCCGGGCACAGGGAACTCCACAATTCTTCCAGATCCTTCAACCCGAATGCACTAAGTTCCGTTTCCCGTTCCCTTCCATACAGATCGGTATATCCAATCTGGTAAGTTCCGCCTCCGCTTCTTACGATTCCTTTTCCAGCTTCCCTTACGGTCATGCTATCGCCTCCATTTAAAATTATTTCTTCCTATTAAATAGGGGGGGACGACTTGTCCCCCCAAAAGTTACGCTGCAATATAAAGTTCTTTTTCCCTGTCCACAAGAGGCAGAACATAGGTCGTCTGTTCCAGATGGTTTTCTTTTTGATAGTTTACGCCATCGTGGTAAGACGAGAAATAAAGGATCTGCCCCTTATTTTTATAAGGCTTCAGGTTTTCCTTCCATCCGGACTCCAATCCGTGAACGGCAAGCCCCCAGGCCACCTTGCAAAGATTGCATCTTAATCCTGCATATCCAAGGTATTTTTTTACAAACTGTTCCGCACTGTGGGTGTTGGAAAAATAACGGGCATACTCAAATGAGCGGCACAAAATTTTTCCATCCTGAAAGCCTGCAAAATAACAATCTTTTTTCAGCTCTATCACGTACCCGGTTGCGTAGATTTCCTTTCCTGGATGTATCTTTTTTGAATCCTCATGGATCTCTAACAACTGTTCGGAATAAATCTTTTTTCTTTTTTTATGCTGCATCATGCTCCTCCTTTTTAGTTTACTCTTCGAAGTAATTTTGCCAGCTGCTTTGTCAGTCGGATGGGAAGCTGCTCTAAGCTTGATATATCAAGATAGGCATTTCCATAAATCTTCCGGATAGCTTCTTTATCCCAGCCAATCGCCGCAGCCTGAAACAAAATTCCTTTCTTTCCAAGTTTTTCCTTAATCTTTTTTAAGTCTGCTGTGGCATAGCTTCCAAAATAACGGGTTGCATTTGGCAGTCCGTCACTGATAAGGAACAACAGTTTTTGTTTTTCCGGACGTTTTAAAAGCTTATTTGCCATAAATAGAAGGGCTGCCCCGTCCCGGTTACTGCCATCGTTTTCCATAGTGATGATCCGCAAACGGTCGTTTCTGTCTTCCTCGAACTCTGCATAACTGTGAAAATAAACGGTTTCCTCACTTGGATCACGATGATCGTAACCATCCGTATGGTGCCCGTAAACCAGAATGGGGATTCCGGCTTTCCTGCAAAAATCGTATAAGGTGAGGGATGCTACCTTGGCTGCTTCTATACGATGACCTATCATGGAGCCAGAATTATCTACCAACACGCAGACCACCGCATCTGTTTTCTTTCCTGGAAATGTCCGCTTATATACGGCACCGCCTGGATCTGCAATGGCACGCATATCCAGCTTTTTTCCAAGATACATCCGACGTTCCGTCCGTTCCTTCTGGTTTTCCAGGATTGGAAGAAGCCTGGTCCGAAGCCTTTTTTCTACCTTTCTTGCCGAAGCTTCATATGCAGACAGCCAGCTTTTTTCTGTTTCTGTGAAGGTGTTCTTATACAGAACCTCTTTTTTTACCATGTTATGGGCTGCTTCAAATTCCATCCCGTCCAGTTCCTCCTGCAGACGGTTTTGGGCTTCTACTCCCATATCCTGATCCACGGTTTCTGATACTAAATCCAAAAGGATTTTTTGCAGTATAAGGTCAGATTTTTCATCTGCGCCTTCCCGTTCTTCCTTATCCTCTTTCGAAACCTGGACCACCGTGGCATTTTCAAGTTCCGGTAAGGCAGTCTCATCCACTTCCGATTCCTGAATAAATTTGGGAAGATCTTCGGTCAGTTCTTTTAGATACTCCCCCATGGCTGCTTCCAGCTTTTTTAGTTGTTCTTCCGTCAGCTCTTCTGTTTGTTTCCCGGTTTTCGCCTCATCCCCACCATCTCCGGATGTATCTGTCGGCAGATCCTCATCAGAGGAATCCGAAGAAAAATCTTTTGGACCTTCTTTACCGCCTACAGCTTCCTTAGATTTCTCTTCTGAAGAAGCTTTCTCAGATACCGTTTCTAATTTATTTTCCTTCTCTGAAGAATTTGGAGACTCCTCATCCCCGGTCTGCTTAGAAGCTTCCCGGTTGTTATCCCCAGAAGTATCACCTTCTTTTACAGGTTCCTCTTCTTCTTTGGATTCCTTTTCTCCTGTGGAGGATTCTTCTGTTTCTTCCTCTTCATCTTCTCCCACGGATTTTCCTTCTCCCTGGGATGCCTCTTTTCTATCTTCCTCTGTAGAATTTTCTTCCCCTGCTGATTTTTCTTCTGCCGATTCTTCCTGCGGTGGTTCTTTCTGCGACGGTTCCTCCTGTGGCTCGTCCTCTTCTGGCAGCTCTTTTTCTGATGGTTCTTCCTGAGGCATTTCTGCTTCCGGCGGTTCTTCTTCCTGTGGTCGTTCTTCCTCGTTTTCTTCTGGTTCCTGACATTCCTGCTTCAATTCTTCCAAAAGATTCCGAAAATACTTCCACATCTTAAGCAGGATCTGGTTGGTGGCCTGGTAACGGATAAGGTCACTGTCCGCTGTCACCGACAGATCCACAAACTGCTTCACTTCATTTAAGGTATCCAGCATCTCACAGCTTTCCATATTCCAGGAATTGGCATATCCCCGAAGGGCATACTGTACAAGTACCTTTAAAAAAACGGAAACCGGATCTGAATTTCCCTCTAGCAGTTCTTTTAACGGGGGAAGCCATTCCACGTTTCGTCTCCGGTTGATCAGAATTCCTTTTTTGATACTTCCAGGAAACAGGCTGCACATCTTTTCCTCTATGTACACATCATTTAAAAGGTTGCTGATATAAGACGCACATTCTGTCAGAAGGGGAACCACCACTGGATTTTTCCCGGCCAGACAGGTATCCATCTCATTCAGGGCTTTTTCTTCGTCCTCGTTTTCCGGCTCTGGTGCATCCGGATACCAGACGCCTGCCAGCATGTTCTGCACATAGACTTTCCGAAGTGCAGAATCCGTAAATCTGGCATGGCCGCATTCATGTCCTAATATCCCGATCAGGCTGTCACTTTTTTGTTCCAGTTCTAAAAAGCTGCCTGTGATGAGATTGTCAATGTTGATGCCGATTCGTTTCCCATCATTCCATCCTGCCAGCCCGTCTTCTGTACTCTGGTACAAAAGCAGCTGCTCCAGCTTTTCCCCTGCCACTTCATTTGCAAGGTCTCTAAAAAGCTTCCGGTAGCCTTCTGAAAAAAAGACCTGCTTGGGGCTTAACTTTTTTTGTTCTTCCTTGATCCGCTCTCTATAAGTATCCTTCATTTCGATTCTCCTGTTTCTAACAATACGGTTCCACATAGGTCTTCATCAGATGTTCCTGTTCCTCCGGATCCATTGTGGCTTTACTGATAACCGCAACCTGTGCCGCGCGCCTGACATCTTTAATTGCCTGAAAGGTACGCACCCAGTTTTCCAGTTCCCGATAGCCGCACACACCATCCTGAAGATCTTCTTCCTTCAGATAAGCATGGATTTTTTGAATGGCCGAAACCATAAAGTTTAATCCTTTCTCATCCCCATATCCGGTACGTGCAATAACCCGCCGCTTCATTTCCTCTTCTGTGAGATTTTGCTTGGGCTGGATCAGGCTCATACGGGATAATACCGACTGGTTAAAATTTCCGCAGCCCACATAATCCAGGTTTGTAGTCATAATCACAATGGTATCTTTATTTCTCTTTATTTTTTCCCCATTAACCAGATCCGTCACCGCTCCGTCATCAAAAAGGGAGTTCAGTCTTGTAAGCGTCCCCGGTTTTTCAATCATGGACGGCTCCTGAATTTCCAAAACGGAAGGAAGACGGCACGCTTTTATGATCTCTGATTCCCGCAACAAAAAATCCTTCTCTGCCCTTGCACTTTCATATCCTTTTTCATAAGCAAGGCGCAAAAGTTTTTCAAATGCAGCTTCTTCTGAAATGCCCTCTTCATAGTTTCCGCTAAGTACACAAAGTGCGGAAGCTGGATCCATCTGAAGGTCGTAAAAGGCTGGAAGCACTGGAAGCGTTTTCTTTTTCGTTCCCATGTTTGGTACCGTACTTGCAAGAAGCTCCAGCTCATCTGTACCAGGCCCACAGGTAAATACATAATAGGGAAGACCTAATATCTGTGCGATCATCCTGGCATCTGTGGTTTTTCCAGTTCCAGCTTCCCCCGTCATCATAAAAAGCCTTGCCGGGGTATGAACGACCATTTCCAGGATTTCTTCCACCTCCTGGCTCACAATGTAATCCTCTGGAAGCGTGGGGATCCTCTCTTTTTCACTATGCCGGCAGTTAAAATGTCCTGCATACTCCATCTTTAACTCCGAAATAGCAGCACCTTTCTTCCTTCCTTTTACTCCCAGCACTTTAAAAGTACCAATTATACAGGCATTTGGCGCATAAATTCCGGAGTTCAGGTCAAATGGGTGAAAACTATCCTTCAGTTTTCCTTCCGCAAACTGGTTCCGGTCAAAAGAAATGGCATCCTCCGTTGTGGCAGTCATCCGCAGATACAGGTTATCACAGCAGCGAAAGGACATTTTGAGCGCCTGCCCCGCCAGTCCCGCTTTTATAGCACGTTTCAGTTCATCAAAGCAGGTATGAAACTCATCGTCGTAATACTGGCTTTCGGGAACTATACTTGCATAGACAAGCATTGCAAGATACTCCTCCCCGGTAGATTTTCCCTTTAAAACGCCAGGCATCTTTGTTGTTTCTCCTGCGGGATCCTTTTTCTTTCTAATTCCACAGAATCTTCCGTTTTGATAATTGTACGTCATGACACAAAGTTCCTGCTCCACCGGGTATTCCAAGCAAAAATAACGAACAGACTTTTCTGCCAGCTGAATTCCGGCAGCACCTTCTTCTTTCTCTTTCATTCCAAAAAGCTTAAAAATAGCAGCCAAAGTAGGCGGATGAAGCTTTGCAGATTTTCCATTTGTCCGCGTATTATATCTGGAGCAGTCTTCCGCTTCATAGCTGATTCTTTTTTTCTTTGCAAACTTTAAATATGCCTCAATTTTTTCCGGCAATGCCAATTGATAGGTCCATGGTTCATAAAAACAGATTTCTGGCATTTTGATTCCTCCATATGGAAAAGCAGGGTATGAGCATTTTGCGTCTCATATCCTGCTGATCTTTGTTATGCTGATTTCTTTTCCTGTTCCAGGTAAGCTTTGTAAATCTTTTTGATCCGGTAACCAAACATGGTATTTCGTTTGCTCACCGTATCGTTATTGATTGCGATTACCATTGCCTTTTTACTTCCTACTATTTTCACCCCACGCCTTGCTCTTGTGACTGCGGTATAGAAAAGATTTTTCCGCAGCATCCGATAAAAACAGGTGAGCATCGGCAGGATCACTACTGGATATTCCGAACCCTGTGCCTTATGGACGGTGATACAGTAAGCCAGATTTAACGGCCATATATCCCCTTCGGTATATTCCATGATTTTTCCATCCCCAAAATCTACACGCATCCTGCTTTTCCCGTCTGCTTTATAGATATTTAGGACTTCTCCCACGTCACCGTTTGCCACATCTTCCTCATTTTTCAGCTGCATAACGAGATCTCTCTCCCGATATGTAGTCGATCCATTCTTAATTTCCGGATAACCGTACCGCTTCGGATTCACGATATCCCGAAGGACAGGATTTAATGCATCTGCACCTACCTTCGTATCCTTTCGAAGCGGGGAGAGCACCTGAACCCCTTCTACCCGGTTTTCGTTTTTTTGAAGTTCTTCCCGGTAGAGCTTCTGGATAATTTCAGCTGCTTCTTCATCATCTTTTGCCGGATAAAACTGGAACGTATCATCAAAAAACAGATTGGTTTTCCTTTCGTTTATCTTATCCGCATTCTGAATAATCGTGGATTTTCCTTCCTGACGGAAGCTCTCTGTTAGTATTGTAACTGGGATCACACCGGACTCGATCATCTCTTTAAATACATTTCCCGGTCCCACTGATTCCAGCTGGTCTTTATCGCCTAAGAATACCAGGCGGGTTCCAATAGGCACCCGAGACAAAAACTTATCCATAAGTGGCATGTCGATCATACTGCACTCATCCACAATGATAAGAGATGCCTCCAGCATACTCTCTTCGTCCCATTCTTCCTCACCCGCTTCTCCTTTTAACCCAATTGCTTTATGAATCGTCAGAGCGGGATAAGCAGTACAATCACTCATCCTTCGTCTGGCACGACCAGTTGGAGCACATAACAGTATCTCCGCGTTCTTATGAAGAATTTTCTCTACCTCAATGATAAAGCTGATATCTGTCGTCTTTCCACGTCCAGGTCCTCCGGTAATGATGGTAACCGGATATTGAAATGCTCTTAAAATTCCTTCTTTTTGCCTGACATTTAGTAGAATCTTCTCTTTTTTCTGAATGCTGCTTATAATGGAGTCCACCTGATAACTTTGTGTCCCACCTCGCAGGATCAGTTTAACCAGAGATGCAGCGGCTCCAAGTTCTGCACGAAAACTATTCTTTAAATAAAATCCGCCATCACTACACACCAGGGTCCCATCCTTACGGATCATTTCATTTCCGGCATCCCGGATGGCTCTTTCTGGCACCAGTCCGGTTTCCTTTTTATGATTTAAAAGCAGGGCTGTCCGCTTTAAGATTTCCTCACAAGTCAGGTATAGATGGCCTTCGCCTTCTGCTTCCGACATAATATGAAGAATCGCTGCTTTGATCCGCATAGGCTCATCTGGCTTAAAATTCTTTGCTTTTACCGCAATCGGATCCACCGTTAGAAATCCAAACCCAGGAATCTCGCACAAACGAAATGGCGTGTTCTGAATGATGAGTGGGGCTGCATTTCCAAAGTGTTCCTGGATCTGCGCCACCTTCCTTGGTGTCACCCCAAAGGGAGATAAGGTCACCATTAACTGCCGCAAAGTCTCGCTGCCACGGTATCCTTCCAGAATCTCTGAGAGCTTTTTTCGGGTAATGCCTTTGATTTCCAGTAACTTCTCAGGATTTTTTTCAAGAACTTCAAACGTATTTTCCTGGTAACGGTCTACAATCCGCTCGGCAAGCACTGGCCCGATTCCCTTAATAATGTCAGAGGCCAGGTATGCCTTGATTCCTTCTGTGCTCGTGGGTAATACAATCTGAAAAGAAGAAACCTTATACTGCATTCCAAATTTTCCGTCTTTCCAGGTTCCGTTCAGTTCTACTTCAAGGCCATCCTCAGTCGGAAGCTCATTTCCAATTGCCATAAACATGCCATATCTGCCATTTTTCTGGCTGCTTACTTCCTTGGGAAGGGTTTCTTCCGTCACATAGGAGGCAACGGTGTATCCATTTCCTGCATTGTAATAGATACACCGGACTGCTTTACATTTCATTTTGGTCCATCACCTCCGGAAACACCTCTTTTTCTTCCCTGTTTTCTTCCTTGCTTTCTCCTCTGTTTTACCGATTCTGACCGCGTTTCATCCGGACTCTTTTGAACGCCACCGGGCGCTTCAGCATGACCGCGTACTTTACCGGGAGCTGGTTTCTTGGTTTCAGGGTGGCTGCGTTTTTGTTCATCATTCTCATTCGGATTCTCCTTTTTTTCATTCAGATATTTGTAACAATAGATACCTGCTGCAATTGGAAGGCCCAGTGTCAGACTCTGTACAATCACTGCTAAAAACAGCGGCCATAAAAAGGGTGACAAAAGCATTCCTATAATTCCAGTTATCAGGCAGGCTTTTTGGTGTGCCTGGCACCATTTTTTTACTCGTTCCATTTTTTTCTCCTTTGTTATCAGCAAAAATCTCCCATCTCTTCATTTCCCATATTCATAAATTTCTCATCTACGTTGTAGCGGTTTTGTGAATTCTGGCGTGAAGACTGGGCTCTTTGTGGTTTACTTCCTGTACGGTTTGTTTTCCCCTGGTTCGTGTTTTTGTAGTATGGCGAATTTTGATAGGAATTTCCTGGATTCTGGCTGGATCGTCCATTGGAATTTGATTCACTATTTCGTGAGGGCTGTGAGGAATTCCGATTGGTACGTCCGTTCTGGCTCACATTTTCACTTTCGTCCTTACTGTCTACAAACTCAATGTCGTTTACAAGCAGTCTCATACCATATACTTTTTCGCCACTATTACCTGTATAGTTATCATTATGCATCTCGCCCTCTAAAGCGATTTTTTTGCCCTTATAAAAATACTTTGCTACAAACTCAGCTCTTTCCCCAAATGTGACACAGCTAAAGTAATCAGCATTCGGAGCTCCTTCCTGCTTGAAATTTCGCTCAACCGCAATCCGAAAATACGCGACTGTCTTTTTTCCCGCTGAAGACATCACCTTTGGATCCGTTGCCATCCGTCCGATAAATATAGACTTATTCATGTGCACACTCCTTGTTGTTTTTGATTCGATAACAAAAAACATTCAGAATGAATCCCAAATGTCCGTTATCATTTTCCTTCTTTTACTCTTACCAGTTCTTCCAGTCTCCTTTCTTTTGGATTTTTTATTTTTCCTCCTTTCAAGATGTTGATTCGTATTTGTTTTTTTGCAATAAAAAAAGGCCACTTAGAACGTTTCATTCTAAATGACCTAATTTCTCACAAAAGGCAGGAACCATGTTCCTCATATTTTTCTTTCGGGCTTCTCCGAAACCAAATTTTTTTACCTGTTTTACAGGCACAAATACAAATCTCAAAATCATAATAACACAAGATATAGTATGCGTCAACAATTCATTTTCTGTATTTTGTGTTGCAGAGTGCATATTGTTACTATGCCGGGTAACGGTATCCAGGAAAACCAGTAGAAGAGACTGGCATCCTCTTATGATTCTAAATAACCTTATTATCTTCTTTTAATTTTCCCTATCAGTCTACCTTCCGGTGGATCTCACACGACTAAAGTCACGTGCTCCTCAGTCGCTTTAAGCGACAAGGCTAAATATCGGCGGATACGCCTGTAACTTAGGATATGCGCAGTCATGCGCTTTTTTCCATGCCAGATATGGCAGGTTCCCACACCACAGGTAGTCCGCTGTATATCTGCCTGTGTTTATGCTGCTCTTAAGAGTTCCATTTCTAAAAATAGTTCTCTTAAGTCCGCATATACACATGAGATCCTACGCTTTACTGAAGGGACTTTTGCCTCCAGCAAAGACCTTTCCGTTGCCGGAAGGGGTTTTAAGAGTTCCCGTATAAAATATCTTGCTCCAATATTATAGGATGCCGAAAGATCACAGTTATATCTTTTTCCATTCCGGAATGTACAGAGACTGTGATTGCCCGGATCACGGACAACTGTTCCTGAACCATCACAGGCAAGCCTGCTGGTATTCCAAGCACAGATCCTGGATATACGCATCCCTCTGCGATGCGCCTGGTGTTCACATCTTTTCTGGATATCCCTTTTTCTCCACAGATGCAGCTTCTGTTTCTTTCTCCCGGATATCTTTCCTTTTGTTTCCAGATACTCGAAAACGATCACATCTGCATGGTTTTCTTCTGCATACCCTGTGACTGCCCCTGCGATCTTTCTTCCGAGTTCTGTGTTAAGACGCTTCGCATAAGCCCACCTGTTTTTCACCGGTGCAGAGCCATGCTCCCGCTGGAACCTGCTTATCCGTCCCAGCACACGGTACATCTGGTCTTTTTCACTGGGAAAATCGATAAACTTTCTTCCCAGGACAGTTCCATCTGACCGCATAATGGTACAGACTGCATCCGTATT